>ERZ772818.1652-NODE-1652-length-18772-cov-4.331036_pt1 | contig 18772 bp, 17 predicted proteins | sample MGYA00580837_ERZ772818 | MGnify/ENA primary metagenome ERZ772818 (study PRJEB29015, sample SAMEA2737671) | human gut metagenome | biome: human gut; feature: human-associated habitat; material: faeces | place: China | collected 2012 ...
AATCACGCAGCGGTTTTCGATGACGATGGGCTGGAAGAAATTCTTTTCCCATTCCTCGTTCCAGTCCTTGTCTTCCGGTTCGCTGATGGAGTAGGTGAGGGTTACACCTTCCAAAGGAAACTCGGCCAGCATATTGTCCAAAGCTTTCTGGTCGAAGAGTGACTGCTGTATGTAGGCTTGAACTCCGTTTTCGCACTCCACGAAACTTTCGAATCCTATTTCGCCTGCCAGAGCAGACAGTACATCGGTAATGGTTTCATTGCATGGCTGTGCTGTAAAAGTTACTTCAAAGTATTTCATGACTGTATTTTGTTTTGGGGTTTCTGTTTACAAAGATAGCAAGAATAGCACAAGCCCCATGGATTCAGGCTGAAAAAACGGTATAAAGGACTGGAATCGTAAGTAAGTGCAGGAAAATCGTATTTTTTTATAGCTTTTCATTCGGGGAAAATCAGCAATTTTGCATCCGTAAAACATAATTTTTAACTAACCTAAAATTCTTTTTGATTTATGTCTTTTTTTCGTTGTGGTAAAGTTGCAGTATTGGCTGCGGCGGTAGCATTGGGTAGCTGTACTCAGAAAACAGAAACATTGAGTTTGAAAGACCAGATTCTGCAAGATAAGAATATGGATAAGGTGGAACAGATGGCACTGGACCTGGTGAAGGGTGGTTTTAATGCCGGAAGTTCTTATAGCGAAGTATGGATTCGCGATTACAATACTTTTATTGAACTCTCTATGGAGGTGATGCCGGATTCGCTGATACGTAAGAATCTGGATCTGTTCTTTGCTTTTCAGGGACCGACTGGTGATATTGTAGATGGTTTTGTACCTATTTCTACAGCCGACCTGGACAATAAGGGTGGTTATAAATACCGTTTGTCTGACTTGGCTCCTGATTATGCAGCGCATAAGAATACGGTAGAAACCGACCATGAAACTTCGTTGGTTCAGGCTGTTGCCAAATACATCCGTAAGAGCAATAATAAGGATTATCTGCAGCATAAAATCGGTGACAAAACCGTATACGAACGCATGGGATGGGCTATGGAATATCTGATAAATGAAAAAACAGATAAGAAATACGGCCTGCTTACAGGAGCTACTACAGCCGACTGGGGCGATGTACAGCATGCTCATCCTTGGGGTGTAGAGATTGACGAGGATACCCGCTACTGTATAGATATCTATGATAATGCGATGTTTGCATTGGCACTGAATGATATGATTGAGCTTTCGGAAAATGACGCTGATAAGCAGAAATGGTCTGAAGTGCGCGAGCAGATTCTGAAAAATACAGATAAATATCTGTGGGACAAGGAAAACAGAAAATATATTCCGCATGTATATCTGACAGAATCGCCATTTACCGGATTCGATGAAAATAAGATTTACTATCATGGGGGTACTGCTGTTGCAATTTTGGCTGGAATGTTGCCCAAAGAGGAGATTGTTCATGCCAATAACCGTATGCTGGAAAACCAGAAGGCTGCACATGCACAGACTATCGGTCTGACGATGTATCCTACTTATCCGGCTGGTGCATTCGAAAGTAAAGGTATGTATCCGTATGGTTACCAGAACGGTGGTGACTGGACTTGGTTTGGTGCACGTATGATTCAGGCTTTGATAGAAAACGGCATGATTGAAGAAGCTTACACAGAACTGGAGCCGATGTTGACACGTGTTATTGAAAACAATTCGTTTAACGAATGGTATACTCCAGCAGGTGAACCGATGGGATCGGGTACATTCAGAGGTGAGGCTGGTGTACTTTATACTGCTATCCAGATGCTGCGTGACTGGGCAGAAAATAATTGATAAAAGTTTTTTCGAATAATCTGAAAACAGGATATTATGAAATGGTTTGGTACTTTGATAGCATGCCTTATTTCGGCAACTACCTTGGCGCAGGGATATGATAAGGTGGAGAAACGTGAGAAGGTGGATTTTGAAAATATACATAAATCTACGGTGCTTTTCACTTTCGGACAGTCTAATTCGGCCAACCATGGACAGTGGTCGCATTTGTACACCCCTGTGCACGAAGTGTATAATTATTTCCAGGGAAATCTTTATAAGGCAAAAGACTCGTTTCTAGGTGCAACCGGTGAAGGTGGAAGTGTATGGGGCATTGTTGCGGACGGACTTATAGACAAGAAGTTGGCAGAACGTGTCACTGTCGTTCCGATTGGTGTAGGCGGCGTGGAAATCGGTGCCTGGGCTAAAGGGGGCAACTTGCATGAATTGCTTTGCTCTACCGTACGTCAGCTTGTAGAAAAGAAAGTTCATGTTGATTATATCTGCTGGCATCAGGGGGAATCGGATAATATCCGCAATACGTCTACCGAAGAATATATCAGTCAGTTCCTGACTATTCGTGAGGTATTCCGTAGCAACGGTATTGATGCTCCGATTATTGTGGCTGTGGCCAGTTATCATCCGGACTGTATAGACGAGAATTTCGGCTGTTCGGATGAAATCAGAAATGCGCAGATCCGTCTTGCAGAGGAATACGATGATATTTATCTGGGACCTGATACAGACCAGTTGAACCAACTGTATCAGCGTGCAGACGGAGTTCATTTTTCTTACCTGGGGCAAAAGGAACATGCCAGACTATGGGTTGAATCTGTATTGCGCATAAAAAAATAGGTTTTTTTCAAAATTATGCATGTTTGTTGTAAGTAAAAATGTAGGGGAACCCCTATTCTTGAATAGGGGATTTCTCTGCATTTTTTTTATCTTTATTGCTATATTTGTAATGTGAAATAGTAGATAAACAATAAAAACAGCATAACTATGAAAAAATGGATATTGGCATCGTTGGTATCTGCATGTCTGCCTTTTATGGCAATGGCTCAGGTGGCCGATGATCTTTATTATGTTCCAAAGAAAAAAGAGGCTGTAAAGAAAACGGAGAAAAAGGTTGAAACATCGCCGGTTGAATCACAGCCTGTGCAGACAACAAATGTATATGCAGCACCCGGAACGACTGTTGTAGTCAAGGATGCGGCAGGAGAAATACGTGATGTGGATGAGTATAACCGCCGGTACACATCGCGTGAAAATACTTTCTCGTTCAACAATGACACGCTCGTTGTTCAGGAAAAGCCTTATATGGAAAGAGGAGAATGGGTAGGCGGCGAATTTGTGGGTTCGCAGTCTGATTATGAGTACGCTATGCGTATTGTGCGTTTCCGTAATCCGCGTTATGCCATTCCGGTGAGCAGTCCGCTTTATTGGGATGTGGTGTATGGCGGAATGTATCCTTCGTGGGACTGGAACGTTTACGATGACGGCATGTATGCGTATGTCTTTCCTACTTATACCAACCGCTTATGGTGGGACTGGCGCTGGAATTCGTATGGACCGGGATGGGGATTCAGCATAGGCTGGACTTCGCCTTGGTATTATGGCTGGTATTCTCCTTATTATTGCGGATATTGGGGAGGTTACTGGGGACCGGGTTGGCATCATCATCATTACCCCTATTACGGTGGATGGTATGGCGGTTATTATGGCTGGGGACGTCCTGCCGACAGAAATCCTTCGGGACGTTATCACGGAACAGGTAGCTACCAGCGTCCGAATAGTGGTGTAAACGGTGGACGTTATTCGGGTGGTGACGCATATCGTCGTCCGAACAGCGGATTGGCTTCGGGCAGAACGGTTTCTACCGGATCGGGTATCCGGGTAGGCAATACGACGGGTGGACGTAATTATTCTTCTGTCCGTACGGACCAGACAGGTAGGGTACGCTCTACAGGCCGTGTCGTGAATCCAACTTCCAATTCGAATATGACGAGTGTACGTCCTGTAAATTCGGGTATAGTGAACCGGGCAGACCGTACAGATCCTCGTAGAAATATCTCATCGGGTACTGTCAACAATGCTGCACGTTCGGCTTACAGTCGTCCGAATTCTTATATCCGTCCGAGCTCTTCTTCTACCATGGAGGGAACAAGATCAACTTATACACGTCCTAGCAGTACGCGTTCGAGTGTGAACCGGACATCTACTCGTTCTTATAACAGAAGTAGTTTTAATAATTCGAACAACAGTTCTTACCAGCGCTCTAGCAGCAGCTCTTCGTTTAGAAGCAGTGGTAGCAGTTACAGTGGCGGTGGACGTTCTACCGGTACAGGTGGCGGTGGTGGCCGTTCGTCAGGTGGTGGCCGCAGGTAAACTGATTGGGTGTATAGGTAGTAGTATAAATTTTTATTCATGATAGCGCAATGAAGAAAAAACAATATATATGTATGGCTGCACTTCTTTTGGGAAGTGTGCCGGCTGCTGCACAGTTTTCGTATGATGCAGCACAGGTTTCAGGAAAAGAATTGAACGGTACGGCAAGATTCGTTGGTATGGGCGGTGCAATGAGTGCCTTGGGAGGTGACCTCTCGGTGATGCGGAGTAATCCGGCTGGTATTGGTATTTACCGCAGTCATGACCTGGCTTTGTCGTTCGGATTTAATAATACGCGGAATTCGGCTACCTTTAATGAAGTGAATATGACGCAAAACCGGAACCGGGCTTCGTTCGATCAGGTTGGTTTTGTCTATTCCAATCATATCGGTAACAAGACTGCTTTGCGTTTTGTGAATTTCGGATTCAATTATCATAAGAGCAAGAATTTCAATAAGCTGTTTAATATGGGCGGAAACCTGGGAGGTACTTCTCAGACGTTCCAGATGGCAGAGATGACCAATGCGATTTCTGATTTTTCATCAAGTGGCTTTGGTGCAAATGACTATACGGCTTTGATCGGGCACGATAACCCTTATACAGACCGTACGTGGGACGATGTTTCTACACTTACTAAAATGGGTGTACGTACCGGACTGGTGGAATGGAGCAATGCGGATAATAAGGCCATCAGCTGGCTGGGCAAATCGAATGAGTACAACAGTCGCGAGGAAGGTGGAATCAGCGAGTATGATTTTACGGCTGCATTCAATGTGTCCGACCGTTTTTACTTTGGTGTAGACCTGGGTGTTTATGACCTGAACTATACAAAGAGTTCGCTGTACCTGGAAGACCTGCTTACAGATGATATGGCAAGCGATAACGGTGGATACCAGATGAAGAATTATTTCCGTGCCGAGGGAACGGGTATCGACTTGAAGCTGGGTGCTATTATCCGTCCGTTTGAGTATTCTCCTTTCCGTATCGGTCTTGCTGTGCATACGCCGACCTGGTATAATGTGACGTATTCTTATTCATCACGTATCGAGTCTAGTATTCCGCTGGTTGATAATGGAGCTAATCTTTATCAGGATACGTATGATGCACTGGGACGGAACTTTGTCTACGATTATCAGATTCGTACTCCATGGGTTTTCAATGCAAGCTTGGGAACAACTTTCAGTGGGGTAGTGGCTGTAGGTGCTGAATATGAATATCAGAATTACTCGACTTGCCGCTTTGCCGATGTAAATGGGGTAGAGTTCCTGGATTCTACACACGAAATTGAAAATAACTTGCAGGGTGTGCATACGGTACGCTTGGGTATAGAATCTAGTCCTGTGGCTGGTTTGTCAGTTCGAGCAGGTTATAATTATTCTACAGCTGCATTTAAGGATGAGGCTTACAAATATATGGCTTATTATGAAACCCGAACCGATACGGAATACAACAATACAAAGGCGCTGAATACGGTTACCGTTGGTTTGGGATACAGATGGAAGATGATTTATGCGGATTTTGCATATAAGTATGACATGTATAAGTCGGACTTCAGACCTTTTGACGATGTACAATTGCCAGTTACGAAGGTAGACAACGAACGCCATCAGGTATTGTTTACGCTGGGTGCCCGTTTCTAATTTGTAGCAGATGAAATAAAAGTGGGCTTAGCCTGAATATAAAAAACAGCTCCGGTCTTTACGGTATGATGAAAGATCGGAGCTGTTTTGCCTTTAATGGGGATTTGTTATTTTTTGCGGTATTCTTTTTTCTTCCAGAAATTAAATCCGGCATAAATACGGAGGGTACCGAAAGAGTTCGTCATCGAGAAATTGTCCTTTCTGTAATCGTATGTGTGCAGCACGAGCGAAGCTCCAACATAGTATTTGCTGTTGTTCCATACCAGTCCGGCACGGGTTATGAGATCGAAGTTAATGTCTTTTATCCAGTCAGTCCAGGCCGACTGCGTGTTGTTGGTAGAGTGGCCGTTTATTTTGGCTTTTTTATAGGCAATGGCCGGCATGAGTGATACGTTAAGCAGACAATTCTTGGCAAAGACCCAGTTGTATCCATAACCCAGGCTGAAGTTATAGTCGTTGTATTTTACATTGTGCATTTTGAGCGAAGGCTTTAACTGTGTGAGCAGTTCTTCTGGCAACTGGGTATAATCGAAGCTGATGTTATGCTGCGAGAATGAGAATCCGGCCATCAGTGAGCCTGCACTTTTACGTTGGTTGGTAGACTGGCTGTAGGCTGCCGGATACGAAAAGCGCTTGTGATTGAAAATCCAATAGGTATTGAATCCTTTGATATTACTCTGGAATCCGTTGAAGCTGCTTCCGGTCAAATCATCTTTGATATGGAAGTTTTCATAAGAGCTTATCTTAAAGTCACTTCCGGTCTTGCGGTAGTAAAGGTCGACACCGAATTTAGAACTGTACAGATTGAGTACCAGTTCTTTCTTGGGAGCCTTATTTTTGTTTTTCCCCAACAGGTCTTTTATGTCGAACGATAATCCCAGAAAAATCCATCTCCATCCGAAGTAGACTCCTATCTTTGTGTTCATGTTTGGAGCAAAGCTTATGCTTTGAGGACTCTCTTCACGGTTGGTTCCCAGTCGATAATGCTCATACCATACGCTGTGTTCGAGCATGAAGGCCAGATTGTACAGATTGGGAGAGATGTAGGTGCTGTCTACATCATTGAGTTTCTTTCCTGTCTTCTTGATTTCTTTCCCTGCTTTTTTTATGGCATCTGTCACTTCTTTAGGCAAAATGGCATAAGGGTTTTTCTCTGTCTGTGCTTGGGAAGACAGACAGAGAAAAACCAGACATGCAGATAGATATAGTTTAAAGAACTTCAGTTTCAAACAGGAATAAGTTTATAGTTTGTTCAGAATCTTGTCAAGTACCCAGTTGGTTGGAGTGGCACTGATTCCATCGCAGGTACAGATTGCTTTTCCTTGTAAGTGTTCCACTACCTTTTGTATAAGCGGTAATTGGACGTGTGGAGGATTGGCAGGCAGGAATTCTTCGCGTCCGCGTTCTGTGTGCAGGACGATGGGCTCGTAAGTAAATACAGAGAAACAAATCATTCCTTTGTCGCCGATGATTTCAATCCGGTCTTCTTTGGCTGATTCGTGGGCAACAAAACACCATGAACCGGAACCCGGTAAACCTGATTCGAAGCGGAAGCAAGCGCTGATAGTATCTTCTACCGGATAGAGTCCTCCCAGATTACATTTGTATCCTTCTGCCTCCAAAATGCATCCGAACATTTCTTGCAGCACATCAAACTGGTGGGGAGCCAAGTCGTAGAAATAACCTCCTCCTGCAATATCGGCTTGTACTCTCCAGGGGAGATTCTTGCTGTTATAGTCCAGGTTGCGGGGAGGCTGTGCAAAACGAATCTGTACGTTGATGACATTTCCGATTTCCCGCTTGTCGAGAACCAGCTCTTTCACCTTTTCGAAGTAGGGAAGGTATCTTCTGTAGTAGGCTACAAAGCAAGGTATTTTAGTTTCCTGAGAGATACGGTTAATACGTGCACAGTCTTCGTAACTGGCCGCCATAGGCTTTTCTATGTATACAGGCTTGCCTGCTTTCATGGCCATTATGGCATATGTGGCATGAGAGGAAGGGGGAGTTGCTATGTAAATGGCATTAACATCCTCATCGCCGATGAGCTGTTGAGGGTCGGTGTACCAGCGGGAAATGTGGTGTCGCTTAGCATACGATTGCGCCTTTTCGGCATCACGGCTCATGACTGCTACAACTTCCGAACCTGGTATGAGTGTAAAAGCCGGTCCACTCTTTTTTTCGGTAACTTCACCACAACCGATAAATCCCCATCTTACTTTTTCCAGAATGTTCATGGTCTTATATCTTTAATTAAAATAGCGTTTGCAAAGTTTTTGGTATTCTTCTGTCCGGGTATATCTTTCCAACCAGCAGTTCAGTGTATCCAATAATATAGGAGACGATTTGCTGACTCCCCAAGAATAGAACTGGGTAAAACTGATATCTGTTTTTATATCCAGATTGGGAAAGTCTTGACAGGAAGCTAAAGCGATGCTTTCGTCGCATACAGCATAATCAATATCCTTATTGGCTACCATAGCTAGGAGCTGTTCTGGGCCATAAAGTTCTACTTCTTTAATATAGATGCTGTCTGCAATTTCTTCCATCAAATGGTGTAAGCGTAGTATTGACGGTGAACCTTTGACAATATACAGTGTCTTTCCGGCTAGCTGTAGCTGGCTTTTAATGTATGCGGAATCCGTATCCGACTGTGCAGCACGCTGTACCAATACTTGCTTGCTAAGTTGGATGGGACGGGTAAACAGCAAGGAGTCTTTTGAGGTACTGTTTACAAGTGTACCCGTAGCCAGTATATCGTACTGTCCTTTCAGAACACTTTGCAGTCTGTTGGTAAAGCTCATTTCGGGAGCAATGCGTGCCTCCAGATTTTTTTCTTGGGCAAATGCTTGCAGCAGTTCGTAATCGAATCCGGTAATTTGTCCGCTATCGACGTGATAGCTGATAGCATTGTATTCGGTAACAGCATTCAGAACGCCCGACGCAATGATTTCAGGATAGTCTCTTGGTGCAAAGATTTCCTTGGGATGCTTGCGGGAAAGAAGGATGCCGCTTATTAAAGCTATTACTGCAAATGCGGTGAGTATGTAGCCTGCATTTTTTTTCATAACACTTAGTCAAAGAAGTTCCATGATATACCTACTTTTAAAATTCTCGGATTCAAAGGATAATGTGGAGCAAGGAAGTAGCTGTTTCCTATGCTTCCTTGAACCAGATTATACATTTGCAGGAAAATACGGGTCCGCTTCAGGTGCATGTTGATATATGCATTTACAAGTGGATAATTTCCTGTCTTAACACGCGTTTCTTTGTTTTGAAGGTAAAACTGTCCCATGGCAGGAGAGTAATCGGGAGCATAATAGGAAGTAAAGTAACGTACATCGGCTCCCATATCAATTGATAAAACTTTTTTGGCCAACCCGAAACGGAGGTAAAGATTATGGTACAATGAAAGTTCCGGTAGGGGAAGAATATCTTCGTTGCTGGATTTCTGATAAATAATTTCGTTGTCCAGATGTAAGATTCCTAATTTGAAATCCTGACGGAGCATAGCACTAAAAACTTGTATGTTTCCTCCAAACTGACTGACCTTCAAGTCGTTTTTGTAGGATACGGCATCCTGTTCATCGGTATATTTTACAGATGTATTGTCAAAATAAGTGTAGTTCTTAATGTTTTCTACTCCTACTCGTAATTCTGTTTTCCAGCGGTCTATAGCCAGTTTACCTTCTATACGGGTTCGCATAATCTTGGATAAATCTTCGTTATCCCACCAATAATGCTTTGAGTGAAAATGACGGTAGTAAAACGTTGGATTTAAGTTCTTGATATAGGCATTGGCCATAAAGCGTACTGTGTCATTGAACAGACGGAAGTTCAGGTCACCGTTTCCTTCCAGTGTAAACTGTCCGGCATCTTCTCCTAGTACAGCTATTTCACCTATAACATTGTAGTGTAGCATTTTGCCTTGTTCCTTAAGCAATTGGCCTCCAACCGAAATGGTATTTTCTACATAAGGGGTATAAATACGTTCGTTGGGAGTGGCTGTTGTATCTGTCAGCGTAAATTTACGGTATTCGTGGCTGACAAATGCTGTAAGTCCGGCTTTTGCCCATTTATTAAAACCTTCACGCAGGGAGATTCCTAACGTATTTTTTACGGCAACATAGTCGGTGCGGTCTGTTGAGTCGTTCAGCAGATAGTTATTGTTGAAATAAGCTTGATTTTGCTCTGCATCGTATGAGATGTATTTACGCTTACTGAAATCTAACTTCAAGGTATGCACAAAGCTGGTTACCGGTACAAACTCTTTAGTATCGGTAGTGTCATTGGGATTGGTATTATCACGATAGAATCCCAGATTGTAACGGTGTGTCAGAAAGCCATGATAACCTGTATTTTTGTTCCAGATTTCAGAAAGATTTGTCGGTATTTCGCTTGTAGAATATTGTTTCTTACCTTCTGCCATGTCAATGGGGTTAGTGATATACCGGTCGTCGGTGATACCACCATTTTCTGCCACTTTCAGGTTTTCGTTTACAAAACTCATGTGCATATCATAGTGGTTACCGCGATAGCTGGCAAACAGTCCACCATTGAAAAGGGCAGTTGACTGGTGGGCATACTTACCACGCCCGTATGTATAGTCAATAAAGAATCCAACTCCTAATCTTTTGTTTGCATTGACAGCAAAATAAGACTTGAAGCGTTCTTCTCCATAACGTCCGTCCCCTTGTTTGTAATAGGTGAGATTGGTAAACGGAGATTTGGTATTGGTATATATAATATCTTTAGGCTTTCTTACTGTAAAGTCGTATGGATCAGTAAAAATGAATTGATTGTTATCTTCTCTTTCGAAAAAGATACGTGAGAGACGAGGAGAACCTAAGTTTCCAAGGTAATTATAATGTCCGGTTTCTCCTCCTGTATCATTAGAGTTCTGAAACATATACTGAAGGGTATCGACCGGGACATTGAATACAGTTCCAAGCCTTTCATCTATTGTCCATGAGTAAAGTGATATAGGGACAGTAGATGCGTCGTTTACGGCCGTACTGTCGATAGGATTTCCGTTACGGTCATATTTGTTTCTGTCAACTCCGGAAGCTGAACTTCCCAACTGACTATATTGATTTTGAATATTGCCCAATTGTGCCGATGCTGTGATGCTTAGCAGCAGCAACATCGTAAAAAATAAAATCTTTTTCATAACAGGGCAAAGATACAATAATATACGAAAAAGAGGAAACATCCATTTAAGAATGCTCCTCTTTTCGTGATAAAATATATTAGAATACGTTTATTCTTCCTTTATGATGTCCATTCCTATGCGTATAGCTTCTTCGTTCATCGGGATGAGATGATGATGGCGTTCAGGCAGTGTCTTTCGAAGTGCTTTCAATACACTTTCGGTAGAAACGATAGGACGGATTTTCAAAAGTCCACCCAAAATAATCATGTTAAACGTTTTTGCCATTTTACGTTCGTTGGCTTCGTCCATGGCATCAATACGGTATACATGAATATCTTTACGGGTTGGAGGATTGATAATACCGTATCCGTCATAAATTAATGTTCCTCCAGGTTTGATTTTTGACTCGAACTTGGCCAGTGAAGGTTGGTTCAGGATAATGGCAGTGTCGTATTTGCTCAGAATAGGTGATGAGATACGCTCATCGCTTACGATGACAGTAACATTGGCTGTTCCACCTCGTTGTTCAGGACCATATGCAGGCATCCATGTTACTTCTTTATTTTCCATAAGTCCGGAGTATGCAAGAATCTTTCCCATGGAAAGAACGCCTTGTCCTCCAAAACCGGCTATGATGATTTCTTCTTTCATACTACTTCATTATTTAGCTTCAACATCTTTCATATCTCCCAGTGGATAGAAGGGGAACATGTTTTCTTCCATCCATTTGTTGGCAGCATCCGGTGTCATTTTCCATCCAGAATTACAAGTCGCTACAATTTCTACCAGATTAGAGCCCTTTCCCTGCATGGAGTATTCGAATGCTTTGCGGATAGCCTTTTTGGCACGGCGGATAGCTGCTACTGTGTGTACTGCCTGACGTGTTACATAGGCTGTACCTTGCAGCTGGACTGCCAGATCGCTGATTTTTAACGGGTAACCGTGGATTTCAGGATTACGGCCATAAGGACATGTGGCAGTTTTCATTCCAACGAGTGTAGTAGGGGCCATTTGTCCTCCAGTCATACCATAAATGGCATTATTGATAAAGATGATGGTAATGTTATCACCTCTGTTGAGCGAGTGGATGGTTTCTGCTGTACCGATACATGCCAAGTCACCGTCTCCCTGATAAGTAAATACCAGACGGTCTGGCCATAAGCGTTTAATGGCACCTGCCAGTGCTGGTGCACGGCCATGAGCAGCTTCCTGACAGTCAATATCCAAGTAATTATACATAAATACGGCACATCCCACAGGGCTGATACCGACTGTCTTTTCAGTCATGCCCATTTCTTCGATAACTTCGGCAATGAGCTTATGTACTACTCCATGGCTACATCCCGGACAATAGTGCATGGGATTGTCATTGAGCAGTTTTGGTTTTTGGTAAACCAAATTCTCGGGTTTGATAATATCTTCTTTTGTCATAGCAATTTCTTTCTAAAGATTAACGTAAGAGGAAACGTAACACAAATTCCATCATTTTCAGGAATAAGGATGCTCCACATACATAGAAAAAGATGGTTTTATTGTCTGAAGAGAAATACAGAACAATTGAAACAACTGCTCCTATCATGAACAGGACGTTCAGTATAGTTCTTATGCGGTCTATATTATCCATCTTTTTTTTATTTAATAAGTTTAGCTTTTAAAGCTTCAATCACTTCATCTGGGTCAGGAACGATACCACCTAAGCGGCCGAAGTGTTCTACTTGAACAGAACATGCTACAGCTAACTTAACATCTTCTATCATCTGTCCGCTGTTAAGTTCAACAACCAGAATGCCTTTTACCTGTTTGCTTCTTTCCAGCAATGCTTTTTTAGGGAATGGCCAAAGTGTAATAGGACGCAACAGACCGACTTTGATGCCTTCTTCGCGAGCATGTTCCATGGCTTTTTGGGCAATACGGGCACTAGAACCAAATGCAACAATCAGGTATTCTGCATCTTCGCAATCTATTTCTTCGTATCTAACCTCGTTAGCCTCGATTTCTGCATATTTTTGCTGAAGATGAATGTTGCGCTGTTCCATCACTTCAGGATTCAGTTCCAATGAAGTGATGATATTGGGTTTACGGTTTTTACGGCCAGTTGTTGCCCAAGGACACTGTGCGATAATTTCTTCTTCTGTTCTGCGTGGACGTGGTTTTGGGAGAACGACTTTTTCCATCATCTGACCGATAACTCCGTCTGCCAGAATGATTGCCGGATTGCGGTATTTAAAAGCCAGATCGAATGCAAGACCTACAAAGTCTGCCATTTCCTGAACAGATGCAGGAGCCAATGCTATCAGGCGATAGTCACCGTGGCCACCTCCTTTTACAGTCTGGAAATAGTCAGCCTGACTCGGTTGGATAGTTCCCAACCCAGGACCTCCACGCATTACATTTACAATGAGGCAAGGCAATTCTGCACCTGCAATATATGAAATACCTTCTTGTTTAAGACTAACTCCGGGGCTGGAGGAAGAGGTCATAACCATTTTACCGCTGCCTGCACCTCCATATACCATATTAATAGCAGCAACTTCACTTTCTGCCTGGAGGACAACCATACCTGTGGTTTCCCAAGGTTTTTGTTCTGCCAATGTTTCCAAAACTTCCGATTGCGGAGTGATAGGGTAACCGAAATAACCATCGACGCCTATACGGATTGCGGCGTGTGCAATGGCTTCATTACCTTTCATAAGAACTACTTCTTCTGCCATACTTAATTTATTTAGCTGTTGAGCACATTGGATTTATTCTTCACACTTAGCTCTGTATACGGTGAGACAAGCATCCGGGCATACAGTCGCACATGAGGTACAGCCGTTACAAGTATCTTCCAGAACTTGCTGTACATAATTATATCCTTTTGAGTTTACTTTGGCGGTGAGGCTAAGAACATTTAGTGGACATGCAACCACGCACAAATTACAACCTTTGCAGCGGTCTGTGTTCACAACTACTGCACCTTTAAATTTTGCCATAGTCAGTTATTATTGATTAAACATATCTTTGTTATAAAAATTCAAAATATCCAGAACCATCTGTCTGGCAGCATGTGCTGGACTTTCAGGGTTTATTGCAATAGCTTCCTGATAGTTATTTAGTGCTTCCTGCCAATTACCCAGTTTCCTGTAAGCATTTCCCAACAGATAATAAGCTTCATCTGAGGGGGTGTTTTTCAGAATTACGTTTAGTTCCTCAATTGCACTTTCAACTTCTCCAAGATGTATTGCTTTTTTTATTTCTTCTAACTGTTTTATCATTGCAGTTTTTATATAAGAGATAGGCAAAGATAGTTTTTTATTTTATACGAGTTGAAAAAATTACAATAAAATTGCAGATGAAATACTATTTTCTTATTGTTAATAATAGATATCTATCTGATTATTAGTTTTATACAATGTGTGTAAAATCGTTTCAGTTGAAACTGTATGTATTTTGACTATTGATGCGTGAAATAGTGAAAAGTAGCTGTTTATTTGTTTAAATCCCTGCTATCTTAATTAGGTGTAAGAACTTTTGATGTTATAATCGCTTCAAAAAGTGAAATTTAATGGAAAAATATACGAAAGAACTAGACTAAAATATATAAATTTGCATCGTACATTAACTTTTTATTAACAATTAATCATGGAAAAACAAACATCTAATTTTATGGTTCCGTTGGCTTTTATAGGACTTATGTTCTTTGCCATAGGTTTTGCTTTAGGTATAAATTCTGTATTGGTACCTGTACTTCAAGGCTCGTTGAGTATAACTTCAGCCGAATCTTATCTGATTATTGCAGCTACGTTTATTCCTTTTCTGATTTTTGGTTATCCGGCAGGAATGACTATCAAAGCGATTGGTTATAAAAAAACAATGGCGCTTTCATTCCTTATTTTTGCAATTGCCTTTGGTTTGTTTATTTGGTCGGCAGATGCTAAAAGTTTTTCAATCTTTTTGTTTGCGGCTTTTATCAGTGGTGCAGCCAATACTTATTTGCAGGCTTCTGTAAACCCTTATATTACTATTTTAGGACCTATTGAAAGTGCTGCCAAACGAATCAGTATCATGGGTATCTGTAATAAATTGGCATGGCCTATTCCTCCTTTGTTCCTGGCTTTGCTGATTGGTAAGGATGTTAAGGATATTGGCGTAGAAGATTTGTCGTTACCTTTTTATGTAATTATTGCTGCCTTTATAATTCTTGGAATTTTGGCATTGGTAGCTCCACTGCCCGAAGTGAAGGCTGCGGGTGAGGATGATTCTGATGAAGCTGCGGCTGCATGTCCGTATGCTGAAGGAAAAACATCTATCTGGCAATTCCCGCATTTGTTATTGGGATGTCTTGCTTTATTCTTGTATGTAGGAGTTGAAACAGTTTCATTGGGTACATTGGTCGATTATGCAAATGCATTGGAATTACCTAATGCGGCTAATTATGCATGGATTGCACCTATTGGTATTGTAATCGGTTATATTTGTGGTATTATCTTCATTCCGAAAGTAATTTCTCAGGCTACTGCCTTAAAGATTTGTTCATGGTTGGCTATTGCCGGTTCGTTGCTGGTAGTATTGGTTCCTCAGAACATATCTATTTATTTCATCTCTTTTATGGCACTGGGATGTTCACTGATGTGGCCTGCTATCTGGCCTTTGGCAATGGCCGATTTGGGTAAGTTTACCAAAGCTGGTTCTTCACTGCTCATTATGGCTATGTTTGGTGGTGCTGTAATTCCGACTGTCTTTGGAGCCTTGAAAGATGCTTTCGGTGCACAAAATGCATATTGGTTGTGTTTGCCATGCTTCTTGTTTATATTATATTATGGTGTATACGGTTATAAAATCCGTACTAAATAAACATTACTTTCCTTTGTAGAATCAGGCCGATAAAAGCGAAATTTTCCTTTTATCGGCCTTTTTTATAATAGAATCAAACGACTTTGTGCCAAAAAGTATTTTTTGATTTTGTTTATCGATTTTTTAATATTAGTTTTGCAGCAGTCTTTATCATTTTGATGAATAAGCGTGAAAATAACTAACTTATAGTAATATAGAATGAATAAAATTATTTCGAAAGAGCATTTTTCTGAAAAGGTCTTTAAACTGGTTATTGAGGCCCCTTTGATTGCAAAATCTCGCAAAGCAGGTCATTTCGTGATTGTGCGTGTGGGCGAGAAAGGAGAACGCATGCCATTGACCATAGCAGAAGCTGATCCTGTAAAGGGTACGATTACTTTAGTGGTACAGGAAGTAGGTTTATCATCTACACGACTATGCGAGTTGAATGAAGGTGACTATATTACCGATGTAGTAGGTCCTTTAGGTAAGGCTACTCATATTGAAAACTTCGGAACAGTAGTTTGTGCGGGAGGTGGAGTAGGAGTTGCTCCGATGTTGCCTATTGTGCAGGCTTTGAAGGCTGCCGGTAATCGTGTGATTACAGTTCTGGCTGGTCGAAGCAAGGACTTGATTATTCTTGAAAAAGAAATGCGTGCCAGCTCGGATGAAGTAGTTATTATGACTGACGACGGTTCTTATGGTAAAAAAGGACTGGTGACAGAAGGTATTGAAGAAATTATCAAGCGTGAAAAGGTAGACAAATGTTTTGCTATTGGTCCTGCCATTATGATGAAGTTTGTCTGCTTGCTGACGAAAAAATACGAAATTCCTACCGATGTATCTTTGAATACAATTATGGTTGACGGTACAGGTATGTGCGGTGCATGCCGTATTACAGTAGGGGGCAAGACTAAATTCGTTTGCGTGGATGGTCCGGAATTTGACGGTCACCAGGTAGACTTCGACGAAATGCTGAAGCGTATGGGAGCGTTTAAAGACATTGAACGCGAAGAGATCCATAAGTTGGAAGTACATCCGAATACTTGCGAAGCCGAAAAAGAACCTAACGGACGCGATGCAGCATGGCGTGCTGAATTGCGTAAAGCGATGAAGCCGAAGGAACGTACTGCTATTCCACGTGTAAAAATGAATGAACTTGAACCAGAGTACCGTTCACACAGCAGAAAAGAAGAAGTAAACCTTGGTCTGACCGAGGAGCAGGCACTTGTGGAAGCTAAGCGTTGTTTGGATTGCGCCAATCCAACATGTATGACGGGATGTCCGGTAGGCATCAATATTCCTACTTTCATTAAAAACATTGAACGTGGTGAATTCCTGGAAGCTGCCCGTACTTTGAAAGAAACCAGTGCATTGCCAGCTGTATGTGGCCGTGTTTGTCCTCAGGAAAAGCAGTGTGAGTCACAGTGTATTCATCTCAAGATGGGACACGAAGCTGTGGCTATCGGTTATCTGGAACGTTTTGCTGCTGATTTTGAACGTGAAAGCGGTCAAATCTCTGTTCCTGAAATCAAAGAAAGAAACGGCATTAAGGTGGCTGTTGTCGGTTCGGGTCCTGCAGGATTGTCGTTTGCCGGAGATATGGCAAAATATGGCTACGATGTTACTGTCTTCGAAGCTTTGCATGAAATTGGGGGTGTATTGAAATATGGTATTCCGGAATTCCGTCTGCCTAACCGTATTGTTGATGTCGAAATTGACAACCTGGCCAAAATGGGTGTAACCTTTGTGAAGGACTGCATTATCGGTAAGACAATCAGTGTTGACGAACTGCAGGAGCAGGGCTATCAGGGTGTATTCGTAGCATCAGGAGCTGGTTTGCCTAACTTTATGAACATTCCGGGAGAGAACTCTATCAACATCATGTCGTCTAACGAATATCTGACCCGTGTGAACCTGATGGACGCTGCCAGCGAAGACTCTGATACACCGGTTACTTTCGGTAAGCGTGTAGCAGTTATCGGTGGCGGTAATACTGCAATGGACTCCGTTCGTACTGCACGTCGTCTGGGAGCAGAGAAAGCCATGATTATCTATCGCCGTTCGGAAGCCGAAATGCCAGCTCGTTTGGAAGAAGTAAAACATGCTAAAGAAGAAGGTGTAGAGTTCCTGACTTTGCATAATCCAATCGAATACATCGCAGACGAAAAGGGACGCGTAAAACAAGTGGTATTGCAGAAAATGGAATTGGGTGAACCCGATGCTTCAGGCCGTCGCAGTCCGGTTCCTGTTCCGGGAGCAATCGAAACAATAGATATTGATATGGCGATTGTCAGTGTAGGTGTATCTCCTAACCCGATTGTTCCTTCGTCTATCGACGGACTGGAATTGGGAAGAAAGGGTACGATTGCTGTAAACGAAAACATGCAGTCGTCTATTCCTACTATCTATGCAGGTGGTGATATTGTGCGAGGTGGTGCAACTGTTATCCTTGCGATGGGTGACGGAAGACGTGCGGCAGCTGCTATGCATGCTCAGCTTCAGCATAAATAATTCGTCTGAACAAAGACTTGAAAAGTTTTGAGATATAAAACTAGGTCTGCAAGCATTCCTTTACATGATATTGCTTGCAGACCTTTTCTTTTTTATTTATCTTTCTGATAAGCTATACGGGGAGTTCCGTTGGCTACATAAATGATTCCACAGCGTTCGAATCCGTTTTGTTCCAACAGATGCTGCATAATATGGTTATCTTCGTGCGTATCAGCGCGAAGACAGGAATGCTGGGTGAAGCACCAGTTGATGCACAGTCGGGCAATTCCCTTGTGACTGCCGTCCGATGCCAGGCGGTGAATGACGTAATAAGGCTTGTCGTTGGGCCAGTTTCCTTTCTCAATCAGCGAGTAAGTAGGGTCCGGACCTCGCCCCATGCGGCGGTTTTTGCGTCCTGTCTTTTTCCGGCTGCGCCGGCGCTGTCGCGAAGCGCCATGAGAATCTGCTGGCGGCCTCCGACCTCTTC
>ERZ772818.1666-NODE-1666-length-18671-cov-5.161904_pt1 | contig 18671 bp, 17 predicted proteins | sample MGYA00580837_ERZ772818 | MGnify/ENA primary metagenome ERZ772818 (study PRJEB29015, sample SAMEA2737671) | human gut metagenome | biome: human gut; feature: human-associated habitat; material: faeces | place: China | collected 2012 ...
TGAACTCTGGGTTATGACGTACGGAAATACCTTCGTTACGGAAGTTACGGTTGATCTCAAACACGCGGTCAAAACCGCCGACCACCAGACGCTTCAGGTACAGTTCCGGCGCGATACGCAGGTACATGTCCAGGTCCAGGGCGTTGTGATGGGTGATGAACGGACGAGCGGAGGCTCCACCTGGGATCACCTGCATCATCGGGGTTTCTACTTCCATAAAGTCGCGGTTAACCATGAACTGGCGAATGCCGGCCATGATCTGGGAGCGAATTTTGAAGGTCTTACGGGATTCATCGTTAGAGATGAGATCCAGGTAACGCTGACGATAGCGCGCTTCCTGATCCTGCAAACCGTGGAACTTGTCCGGCAGCGGGCGCAGGGCTTTTGTCAGCAGACGCAGCTCGGTGCAGTGGATAGACAGTTCACCGGTCTTGGTTTTGAACAGTTTACCTTTAGCGCCCAGGATGTCGCCCAGGTCCCACTTCTTGAACTGCTCGTTGTAGATGCCTTCCGGCAGGTCGTCACGAGAGACGTACAGCTGAATGCGGCCGCCAACGTCCTGTAAGGTCACGAAGGACGCTTTACCCATGATACGACGGGTCATCATGCGGCCCGCCACGGACACTTCAACGTTCAGCGCTTCCAGCTCTTCGTTCTCTTTACCGTCGAAGTCTGCGTGCAGTTGGTCTGAGGTGTGGTCACGACGAAAATCGTTCGGGAACGGCACGCCCTGCTCGCGCAGCGCTGCCAGCTTCTCGCGGCGGGTTTTCAGTTCGTTGTTAAGATCGACTACCGCGTCAGCGCCCTGTGCTTGTTGTTCAGACATGTTGGTTCCTCATAACCCTGCTTTCAAACTTGCTTCGATAAATTGGTCCAGGCTGCCGTCCAGCACCGCCTGCGTGTTACGGGTTTCAACCCCGGTGCGCAGGTCTTTGATGCGGGAGTCATCAAGGACGTAAGAACGGATCTGGCTGCCCCAGCCGATATCGGACTTGTTGTCTTCCATCGCCTGCTTCTCAGCATTTTTCTTCTGCATCTCCAGCTCATAAAGCTTCGCTTTCATCTGCTTCATGGCCTGGTCTTTGTTCTTATGCTGGGAACGGTCGTTCTGGCACTGTGTTACCAGCCCGGTTGGAATGTGGGTAATACGCACCGCAGATTCCGTACGGTTAACGTGCTGACCACCCGCGCCGGATGCGCGGTAAACGTCGATACGCAGGTCCGCCGGGTTGATGTCGATATCGATATCTTCATCCACTTCCGGGTAGACAAACGCGGAGCTGAAGGAGGTGTGACGACGGCCGCCGGAATCGAACGGGCTCTTACGCACCAGGCGGTGAACGCCGGTTTCAGTACGTAGCCAGCCGTAGGCGTAATCGCCAATAATCTTGATGGTGACGGATTTGATACCCGCCACTTCACCTTCGGATTCTTCGATAATCTCAGTTTTGAAACCGCGCGCTTCCGCCCAGCGCAGGTACATGCGCATCAGCATGCTCGCCCAGTCCTGTGCTTCGGTACCGCCAGAACCTGCCTGAATATCGAGATAGCAGTCAGCGCTATCGTATTCGCCGGAGAACATGCGACGGAATTCCAGCTGCGCCAGCTTCTCTTCCAGCACGTCGAGCTCTGCCACGGCTTCGTTAAAGGTTTCTTCGTCGTCGGCTTCGACAGCCAGCTCCAGCAGCCCAGAAACATCTTCCAGACCCTGCGCCATTTGATCCAGCGTATCTACGATGGCTTCGAGGGAAGAACGCTCTTTACCCAGCGCCTGCGCGCGCTCAGGTTCGTTCCAGACGTCCGGCTGTTCCAGCTCGGCGTTTACTTCTTCGAGACGCTCTTTCTTGGCATCGTAGTCAAAGATACCCCCTAAGAACGTCAGAGCGCTCCGTGAGGTCCTGAATGCGGTTTTTTACCGGATTAATTTCAAACATGGTCTGTTTTCTTTTATGAGCTTGTCAAAATGCGGTGATAAGAGCGGGATTGTACCGAATCCACGCCCTTTTTTATAGAGATTACTGACGCTAAATTGGCCAGATATTGTCGATGATGAGCTGAAGGGAGCGGTTACCACGGAACTCGTTAATATCCAGCTTATAGGCCAGCTCAACCTCGCGCACGCCGTTGTCCGGCCAGATGGAGGTATCAACGTTAAAGGCGATGCCGTCGAGCAGCGGTCCGCCGCCGACCGGTTCCACCATCACTTTGAGATGGCGTTCGCCCACGATGCGCTGTTGCAACAAACGAAAACGTCCGTCGAAAAGCGGCTCCGGAAACATCTGCCCCCACGGGCCGGCATCGCGCAGCATCTGCGCCACCTCCATGGTCATTTCAGCCGGTGAAAGCTCACCGTCAGAAACCACTTCACCCTGCAACAGAGCCGGATCGATCCACTCGGTGACCAGTTCGCCAAACAGACGCTGGAACTCGTCGAACTTCGCCTCTTCCAGCGACAGGCCTGCCGCCATCGCGTGACCGCCGAACTTAATCATCAGGTTCGGATGCAGCGTATCCAGACGCTCCAGCGCATCGCGCATATGCAGCCCCTGAATGGAACGACCGGAGCCTTTCAGCGTGCCGTCCCCGGCGGGGGCGAACGCGATCACCGGGCGGTGGAAACGCTCTTTAATACGCGACGCCAGAATGCCCACCACGCCCTGGTGCCATTCGGGGTGATACATCGCCAGCCCGCCCGGCAGGGTGTCACCGCTGCGCTCCAGCTTTTCGCAAAGGGTCAGTGCTTCGGCCTGCATCCCCTGCTCAATCTCTTTACGGGTCTGGTTGAGTGCGTCCAGCTCACTGGCCAGCACGCGCGCTTCGCCGATGTTGTCACACAGCAGCAGCGCGACGCCAACCGACATATCGTCCAGCCGCCCCGCCGCGTTCAGGCGCGGGCCGAGGGCAAAACCCAAATCGCTTGCCGCGAGCTTCAGCGGATCGCGGTTGGCAATTTCCAGCAGCGCCTTAATCCCCGGACGGCATTTACCTGCCCGAATGCGGCTTAAGCCCTGCCAGGTGAGAATACGGTTATTGGTATCGAGCGGCACCACGTCCGCCACGGTTCCCAGCGCCACCAGATCGAGATACTCCGCGAGGTTCGGCACGGCAATCCCGCGCGATTCGAACCAGCCCTTATCACGCAGCAACGTGCGTAACGCCAGCATCAGATAAAACGCCACCCCTACTCCGGCCAGCGATTTCGACGGGAAATCGCAGTCGCGCAGGTTCGGGTTAATGATGGCTTCGGCGGCAGGCAGAGTTTCGCCTGGCAGGTGGTGATCGGTGACCAGTACCGGGATCCCCAGCGCATGGGCATGATCGACCCCCGCATGAGAAGAGATCCCGTTATCCACGGTCATGATCATCTGTGCGCCACGGGCATGGGCCTGATCGACCACTTCCGGGCTGAGGCCGTAGCCGTCTTCAAACCGGTTCGGCACCAGGTAAGCCACGTTATCGCAGCCCAGCGCACGCAGGCTGAGTACGCTCAGCGCGGTACTGGTTGCGCCGTCGGCATCGAAATCGCCCACCACGACAATCCGCGTGCCTTCCCGGAACGCGTTGTAGAGCATTTCAGTCGCTTGTTCGATGCCACTCAGCGCTTGCCAGGGCAGCATGCCTTTGACGCTGCGCTCAAGATCGCTTGCCGTACGCACGCCACGGCTGGCGTACAGCCGCTTTAGCAGCAGCGGAAGCGTGTCTGGTAAATCCGCGGTTTCACCCGCATCGCGGCGGCGCAGTTTTATCGGGGCTTTCACGCGAATTATTTACCACCCATCTGTTTCTGGTGCTCGTCGAGGAACGCTTTCATCTCTTTTGGCCCCTGGTAGCCCGGCACCACGTAGCCGTTACTCAGCACAATGGCTGGCGTACCGCTCACGCCAAACTGTACGCCCAGCGCGTAATGGTTAGCGATGTCGATATCGCAGGACGCGGGCTTCACGCCTTTGCCGTTCATCGCGTCATCAAAGGCCTTGTTGCGGTCTTTCGCACACCAGATCGCTTTCATATCCTGCTCAGGCTGGCTCTGCACGCCAGCACGTGGGAAAGCCAGGTAACGCACGGTAATGCCCAGCGCGTTGTAGTCTTTCATCTCTTCATGCAGCTTGTGGCAGTAGCCGCAGGTGATGTCGGTGAAGACGGTAATAACGTGCTTTTCCTGCGCCGCTTTGTAGACAATCATCTCTTTTTCGAGCGCGTTCAGGTTTTTCATCAGCAGCTGGTTGGTGACGTTCACCGGCTGCGCGCCGCTCACGTCGTACATGGGTCCCTGAATGATGTGCTTACCGTCTTCGGTCACGTACAGCACGCCGCTGTTGGTCAGCACCGTTTTCATGCCAGCCACCGGCGCTGGCTGGATCTCGCTGCTGGCGACGCCGAGTTTCGTCAGAGACTGTTTAATGGCGGCATCATCCGCATGGGCAAAACCGGAAACCGAAGCTGCCAGCAGGGTGAACAGCGCTAAAGACTTTTTCATATATGTTCCTGTAACAATTCGTCGGCACTCACGCGCGAGGGTGGTGCTGTTGGTGTAGCTGCCGCAGGCGTTCCGTCGCGACATGGGTGTATATTTGCGTCGTTGAAAGATCGCTGTGTCCAAGCAACATCTGCACCACGCGTAAATCAGCGCCGTGGTTTAACAGATGCGTCGCGAAGGCGTGACGCAAAACGTGCGGCGACAGCTTCTCACTGTCAATACCCGCCAGTGTGGCGTAATGTTTAATGCGATGCCAGAACGTTTGTCGCGTCATCTGCTGCGCGCGCTGGCTCGGGAACAATACATCTATGGAGACGCCGTTCAGCAGCCACGGACGCCCGTGTTCCAGATACGTCTCCAGCCAGTAGACCGCCTCTTCACCCAGCGGCACCAGCCTTTCTTTGTTCCCTTTACCGATAACGCGCACCACGCCCTGACGCAGGCTGATATCGCTCATCGTCAGGCCCACCAGCTCGGAAACGCGCAAGCCCGTGGCATACAATAGTTCAAGCATGGCTTTATCGCGTAACTCCAGCGGAAGGTCAACTGCGGGCGACTGTAATAATCTCTCAACTTGTGCTTCGCTGAGATCTTTTGGCAGCCGCTGAGGCAGTTTAGGCGATGCCAGCAGTGCGCTGGGGTCATCCGCGCGGATCTTCTCGCGGTACAGGTGCTGGAACAGGCGGCGCATGGCGCTCAGCAGACGCGCGGAGCTGGTGGCTTTGTACCCCCCTTCCATCCGCTCAGCCAGCAACCCTTGCAGGTCATCGCTTTGCGCGCTTTCAAGCGTCAGCCCCCGATGCGCCAGCCACTCGACCAGCAGCGTGAGATCCCGACGATAGGCGCTGAGCGTATTTTCAGCGAGGTTTTTCTCCAGCCACAGCGCGTCGAGAAACTGTTCGATGAGTGCGAGATCCTTTTCCACATCAGCCCCTTTGGTTCTGCAATCTGGCCATTATGCCTGATTGCCATCGGTTTCTGGTACACTACGCGCAAAGTCATAGCAAGAATTGAGATAGTTACGCGATGAATATTGGTCTGTTCTATGGTTCCAGCACCTGCTACACCGAAATGGCGGCGGAGAAAATTCGTGACATCATTGGCCCGGAACTGGTGACGTTGCATAACCTGAAAGATGACGCGGTTGCCTTGATGGAGCAGTACGATGTGCTGATTCTGGGTATCCCTACCTGGGACTTTGGTGAGATTCAGGAAGACTGGGAAGCCATCTGGGATCAGCTCGATTCAGTCAATTTTGAAGGCAAAATCATTGCGATGTATGGCATGGGCGACCAGTTGGGCTACGGGGAGTGGTTCCTCGACGCGCTCGGCATGCTGCATGACAAACTGGCGCCAAAGGGCGCGACGTTTATCGGCTACTGGCCTACGGAAGGCTATGAGTTCACCAGCCCAAAACCCGTCATTGCCGACGGCCAGCTGTTTGTCGGGCTCGCGCTGGATGAAACCAACCAGTACGATCTCAGCGACGAGCGCCTCCAGACCTGGTGCGAACAAATTCTGGGTGAGATGGCCGAGCAGTTTAGCTGATTTATTCCTGCGTCGGCTGTTGCACGATTAGCCGGCGCAGATCCCGCCACTCCGCGGGATCCATACTGTCTGCGGCCAGCCACAGGTGCTGGCGACGGTTGTCCTCGACCCGACGCAGCCGTAGCATCATCCCGGTGTTAAGCATCCACGGCGTCCCCATCATCTCCCACTCTTTTCCCTGCCAGCGCAGGCGAGAATCCATCAGCAGCTTAATTTCACCCTGACGGGCGTTGATTCGACGCTGGCTGCGCACGCTGTCAAACACCACAAACGACAGCAATAGCAACCACAGAGGGGTATAGCTAAGCGGCCACGGCACCAATAACACCAGTGCCGCCACCAGACCGTGGAGCAGTAAGGACATCCACTGTGAGCGCCACGAGACGCGAAGATCAGATTGCCACAGGACCACGTTCCTGATTCCGTGTTTGAATTAATTGCACCATCCGTTGCAACTCGGTGTCGGCGGGCTTGCCGTGATTCATCAGCCAGTTGAATAAATCCGGATCGTCAGACTCAAGCAGACGGACAAACAGGCGCTTATCGTCATCGCTTAAGCTGTCGTACTCATACTCGAAGAAAGGCATGATGGAGATATCAAGTTCACGCATGCCGCGACGGCACGCCCAGTGAATACGGGCCTTGTTGTTAATATCCATGTTCTGTTTCCTGCAATACGTTTGGCACAGTCGGTATCCCGTTCGGTATTCATTATTGCTCTCCGGGAACACCTGCTAGTGTAACGTGTTTTTGACCGTTTCTTTACTGGAATATTGCGAACCTCGAGCAGGCTTCCTGAATAATCCTTATAAAGACAGCGGATTACACTATTTTGCGTAGCGCCACGCATAACCGCGTAATGGCACGAATGGCCTGCTGAAAGCGCTTGCATTGAATACAGTCTCTTTTACCATTAGGTATTATCAAAGCGTTAAGCAATTCAGGACATCACTATGGCATTTACACCATTTTCTCCTCGCCAGCCCGCCGCCTCTGCGCGTCTGCCGCTGACGCTGATTACTCTTGATGACTGGGCACTGGCGACACTGACCGGTGCGGACAGTGAAAAATACCTGCAAGGCCAGGTCACGGCGGACGTGGCGCAGTTGACTGAGCACCAGCATCTGCTGGCCGCGCATTGCGATCCAAAAGGCAAAATGTGGAGCAACCTGCGTCTGTTCCGCCGTCAGGACGGATTCGCCTTTATTGAGCGCCGCAGCCTGCGTGACGCCCAGCTTAAAGAGCTAAAAAAATACGCGGTCTTTTCTAAAGTCACCATCGCCCCGGACGATGAACACGTTCTGCTGGGGGTCGCGGGTTTCCAGGCGCGTGCAGCGCTGAAAAACCTGTTTGCCGAGCTACCGGATGCTGAAAAACAGCTGGTCAGCGAGGGAGCAACCTCCATTCTGTGGTTCGAACACCCGGCGGAGCGCTTCCTGCTGGTAACCGACGAAGCAACGGCGGAACGCGTCACTGACGCCCTGCGCGGTGAGGCACAGCTCAACAACAGCCAGCAGTGGCTGGCGCTGAACATCGAAGCGGGCCTGCCGGTCATTGACGCGGCAAACAGCGCGCAGTTTATCCCGCAGGCGACAAACATCCAGGCGCTGGGTGGTATCAGCTTTAAGAAGGGCTGCTACACCGGTCAGGAAATGGTGGCGCGTGCGAAATTCCGCGGCGCGAACAAACGCGCCCTGTGGACGCTGGCTGGTCACGCCAGCCGTGTGCCGGAAGCGGGTGAAGATCTTGAAATGAAGATGGGCGAAAACTGGCGCCGTACCGGCACCGTGTTAGCCGCCGTCCAGCTCGATGATGGCCGCCTGCTGGTGCAGGTTGTCATGAATAATGATATGGAGCCCGACAGCGTGTTCCGCGTGCGTGATGATGCAAACACGCTCAGCATTGAGCCGCTGCCGTATTCACTGGAAGATTGATGCTGTATCGCCCGGTGTTGATATTCACCCTCTCCCTGTGGGAGAGGGTCGGGGTGAGGGCATCAGACCGCACCTTACAAAAAAACTACACCTGCCCAACATACAGATAAATTGCCAGGAAGTGACACACGCTGCCGCCCAGCACAAAGCCGTGCCAGATGGCATGGTTGTACGGAATACGCTTGCAGACGTAGAAAATCACGCCCAGCGAGTAGACCACACCGCCCACCGCCAGAAGCGTCACGCCCCCCACCGCCAGCTTAATGGCTAACTGATACACCACAATCAGCGACAGCCAGCCCATTGTCAGATAGGTAACCAGCGACAACACTTTAAACCGGTGCGCAATGGTCAGCTTAAACAAGATCCCCAGTAGCGCCAGGCTCCAGATCACAATCATCAGGCCACGCGACAGCGGTGAGTTGAGCCCCACCAGCAAAAACGGCGTATAGGTACCCGCAATAAGAAGATAGATAGCGCAGTGGTCAAATTTCTTGAGCCATATCTTCGCCCGTTGATGCGGAATCGCGTGATACAGCGTTGAGGCAAGGAAAAGCAGGATCATACTCCCGCCATACAGGCTGTAGCTGGTAATGGCCATCGCGCTGGCGTTGGTATCCACTGCCTGTACCAGCAATAACACTAAGCCGACAATCCCAAAAACCAGGCCAATGCCATGGCTTATACTGTTGGCTACTTCCTCAGCCAGCGAATATCCCTGTGCGATTAATGGTCTGCTCACCATACTTAACTCCGGGAAAACAAAAGATGATTATTCATCGCCAGTCTATGCTAACTGAGAATGATTCCAGTGAACACCTGTTAGCTAAAATAAATCCATAATCAAGATTTATTCTTATAAATCAGTACAATGCAAAAGCAATCCACCGCACAGGTGTAAATGATTTTATTAACACCTGAGTAATCAAGGAGATAAATCCGTCTCCCGCCCTTCGTCATCATGGTATGCTTCAGGAATAGTGTCCGACAGCGAGTTTAGCCATTGTGAGTATGTTCAGCCATTCCGCCATTGCCAGCCTCAACAATCTGGAAATGATGGTCTACAACTATGTCATTAAGAACCGCGATAAAGTGATGTACATGACCATCCGCGAGCTGGCGGATGCGGTGGGCGTTTCCACTACCACTATCCTGCGCTTCTGCCGCAAGCTCAACTGCGATGGTTACTCGGAATTTCGGGTGCGCTTTAAACTCTATCTGGAGCAGAACGAGCCGCAGCAGGCGAATTTTGGTGCCAGTGAAATTATCAGCTTCTTTAAAAGCGTAAATAACGAAGAGTTTGATGCGCTATTAGATAAAGCCGTCGATATTATTTTATCATCTGAACGAATTATTTTTGTCGGTGCGGGCACCTCCGGATCGCTGGCAAAATATGGCGCACGTTTCTTTTCAAATATCGGCAAATTCAGTAACCATATCGACGATCCTTATTTCCCGGTCACTAACGACATGGCTAAAAATGCGCTGGCCATTGTACTCTCCGTCTCCGGCGAAACCGAGGAGATCCTGCGCTTCGCCAGCCAGTTCAGCCTGCACCACTGCAAGGTGCTCTCCGTCACCAGCCATGAACATTCTCGTCTCGCAAAGCTGGCGGACTTTAACCTCTCCTGGCATGTCCCGCAAACGCGTATTGGCGGCGTTTACGATATCACCACGCAAATTCCCGTCATCTATATTCTGGAATCATTAGGCCGAAAACTGGCGAAGAAATTAACAGAATAAAACATCTTGTTTTTTTGATGTGACAAATTACAATTTCCACAAATTGTTATATCGTGACATTTAATTCCGCTTTGCTAGACTCGAAATCAATAAGTCCTGAATTGAGAATAGCAAAGATGAAAAAACTCACCTTACCGAAAGATTTTTTATGGGGCGGCGCGGTGGCGGCGCACCAGGTTGAAGGCGGCTGGAACAAAGGCGGCAAAGGGCCAAGCATCTGCGACGTGCTCACCGGCGGCGCACACGGCGTTCCGCGTGAAATCACGCAGGAAGTGATTGAAGGCAAATATTACCCGAACCACGAAGCCGTCGACTTCTATGGCCATTACAAAGAAGACATTAAGCTGTTTGCCGAGATGGGCTTCAAATGTTTCCGTACCTCCATCGCCTGGACGCGCATCTTCCCGAAAGGCGACGAAACTCAGCCAAACGAAGAGGGGCTGAAGTTTTACGACGACATGTTCGATGAACTGCTGAAGTACAACATCGAGCCGGTGATCACCCTCTCCCACTTTGAAATGCCGCTGCATCTCGTTCAGGAATATGGCGGATGGACCAACCGTAAAGTGGTCGATTTCTTTGTGCGCTTCTCGGAAGTGGTATTTGAGCGCTACAAAAATAAGGTCAAATACTGGATGACCTTCAACGAAATCAACAACCAGCGCAACTGGCGTGCGCCGCTGTTCGGCTACTGCTGCTCTGGCGTGGTCTATACCGAGCACGACAACCCGGAAGAGACCATGTACCAGGTGCTGCACCACCAGTTCGTGGCCAGCGCGCTGGCGGTGAAAGCCGCACGCCGCATTAACCCGGAGATGAAAGTCGGCTGCATGCTGGCGATGGTGGCGCTCTATCCTTACTCCTGCAAGCCAGAGGACGTCATGTTTGCTCAGGAATCCATGCGCGAGCGCTACGTCTTTACCGACGTGCAGCTGCGCGGCTACTACCCGTCTTACGTGCTGAACGAGTGGGAGCGCCGTGGGTTCTCCATCAGGATGGAAGCGGGCGACGAGCAGATCCTGCGTGAGGGCACCTGCGACTACTTAGGTTTCAGCTACTACATGACCAACGCGGTCAAAGCGGAAGGCGGCACCGGTGACGCCATTTCCGGCTTCGAGGGCAGCGTGCCGAACCCGCACGTCAAGGCGTCCGACTGGGGCTGGCAGATTGATCCGGTAGGCCTGCGCTATTCGCTTTGTGAACTGTACGAACGTTATCAGAAGCCGCTGTTTATCGTCGAAAATGGTTTCGGCGCCTACGACAAAGTGGAAGAGGACGGCAGCATCAACGATGACTACCGCATCGACTACCTGCGCGCCCACGTGGAAGAGATGATGAAGGCCGTGACCTGGGACGGCGTGGATCTGATGGGCTATACCCCGTGGGGCTGCATTGACTGCGTCTCCTTCACCACCGGCCAGTACAGTAAGCGCTACGGCTTTATCTACGTCAACAAGCACGACGACGGCACCGGCGACATGTCCCGCTCCCGTAAGAAAAGCTTTGAGTGGTACAAAACCGTGATTGCCAGCAACGGCGAAACGCTGTAACGGCTCGCCCTCTCTGCAAGCGGAGAGGGCAAACCGCTTATCTTCCAGACACTTCTTTACAGCTTTTGCGTTGCCAAAATATGTTCGCCCGATAATATAGGCGTCCTGAATATTTGAGGCGAACATGATCAAGCGACAACGCAACGCTATCCTGCTTGTAGCCCTGGCCTGCCTGGTGGTGCTGATATGCACCGCCCAGCGGATGGCCGGGATGCACGCGCTTGTCATGAACGTCACCGCCACGAGCCAGTCTGTCCAGCAGGGGCAGGAGAGTACCGACGCACCGGTAACCCCGTGTGAGCTTAGCGCCAAGTCGCTGATGTCGGTCCCGCCTGTTTTGTTTGAAGGCGCCCTGATTGCCGTCACCCTGCTGCTGGCGTTGCTGGCAGCCAGCCCGCCGCGCCGCGAACGGCAGTGGCCTCCCCGCGTTATCTCCCCGCCCCGGTTAAGGGTGCATCTGCGATTATGCGTCTTCCGTGAATGAGCCTTCGCCTGTTACTTCAGGTTAATTCATCATTTACGGAGATAATTTATGTTTACTGTATTCAGGCGACTGCTGGTCTGCCTGCTTTGGCTATGGCTGCCCCTCAGCCAGGCTGCCGACAGCGGCTGGCTGCGCGCCGCCGATAATCAGCACGCCAGCGTCAGGCTGCGTGCGCAACCCGAAAGCACTGGCGAAACCCGCCTGCTGCTGGACGTCGCCCTGCAAAAAGGCTGGAAAACCTACTGGCGCTCGCCGGGCGAAGGGGGCGTCGCACCCGCGATTAAATGGCATCAGCCCGTCGAGGCGAACTGGCGCTGGCCTGTGCCGCAGCGTTTCGACGTCGCGGGTATCACCACGCAGGGCTATCACGGCGATGTCAGCTTTCCCATCACCCTGCGGGGCGACGTCCCGAAGATCCTGAGCGGCGTGCTTACGCTCTCCACCTGTAGCAACGTCTGTATTCTTACCGACTACCCGTTTTCACTGAACATGACCGCATCCGCAGGCGCCGGTTTTGATTACGATTTCAGTCGGGCCATGGGCACCCTTCCGCTCAGCGGCGGGTTGACCTCAACGCTTAACGCCACCTATGCCCCCGGCAAGCTGACCGTAACGGCGCAGCGTGACGCAGGCTGGCAGGCGCCGTCCCTGTTTATCGACGGTATGGATGATGTTGATTTCGGCAAACCGGCCCTCACCGTGCGCGGTGATTCGCTGGTCGCCACCGTGCCCGTGACGGACAGCTGGGGCGAGGCCGCGCCCAACCTCAGCGGCAAAACCCTGTCGCTGGTTCTGGCCGATAGCGGGCAGGCGCAGGAGTCCAGCCTGAGCATTCAGCCGGGGAACGCCGCGCCGACGCTCTCGTTAGGCTGGGTGCTGCTGATGGCGCTGGCGGGCGGTCTGATCCTTAACGTCATGCCCTGCGTACTGCCCGTGCTGGCCATGAAGCTGGGCACGCTGATGCAAACCGAACGGCAGGCGCGGGGTCAGGTACGCCGACAGTTTCTTGCGTCGGTAGCCGGGATCGTGATCTCGTTCCTCGCGCTGGCGCTGATGATGACGGTTTTACGCTTAGGCAATCAGGCACTCGGCTGGGGGATCCAGTTCCAGAACCCGTGGTTTATTGGTGCGATGGCGATGGTGATGGTGCTTTTCAGCGCCAGCCTGCTGGGGTTGTTTGAAATCCGTCTCCCTTCCGTCGCCAGCACCTTCCTCGCCACGCGCGGCGGTAACGGGCTTGCGGGTCATTTCTGGCAAGGCGCGTTTGCCACGCTGCTGGCGACACCCTGCACCGCGCCGTTCCTGGGTACGGCGGTCTCGGTCGCGCTGGCGGCGCCGCTTCCCCTGCTGTGGGGGATCTTCCTGGCGATGGGTATCGGCATGAGCCTGCCGTGGCTGCTGGTGGCGGTCTGGCCGGGGCTGGCCCAGCGCTTGCCGCGTCCGGGACGCTGGATGAACGTCGTACGCGTAGTGCTGGGGATGATGATGCTCGGCTCATCGCTGTGGCTGCTGAGCCTGCTGACGGTGCACATTGGCAGCCTGCCCGTCATCACGCTGGGCGTGCTCCTGATCCTTACGCTGCTGCTGGTCACCGCCTGGCGCTACCGCTGGCAAACGGCACTGCGCGCCGGGGTATTAGCTGTAGTGGTGGCCGGAGCAGTCGCGTTTGTATCCGGCTCCGGCGGCGAGGGTTCCCGCCGCGATCGTATCCACTGGCAACCGCTCAGCGAGCAGGCCATTGCCCGCGCGCTGGCGGAGAACAAACGGGTGTTCGTCGACGTGACCGCCGACTGGTGCGTGACCTGTAAAGCCAATAAATACAACGTGCTGCTGCGCGACGACGTGCAGGATGCGCTCTCCGCCCCGGACGTTGTCGCCCTGCGCGGCGACTGGAGCCGCCCCTCAGATACCATCAGCCAGTTCTTAACCACGCGCGGCAGCGCCGCTGTGCCGTTTAACCAGATCTACGGACCGGGATTACCGCAGGGCCACGTGCTGCCTGCGTTGTTAAGCCGCGAAGCGGTGCTGAGCCCCCTGTCCGATGCAAAAGGAAAATAACATGAGAGCCTTAATAGCCTTACTTCTGCTGTCGTTATCAACGTTCGGTTTCGCCGCACCGTCAGATGACGCTTCCAGCGACCAGCTGGCAAAACTGTTGTTTAACGACCCCAACAGCCCGCGAACCGGCGCGGCATCGCCGAAGCTGACCATCGTCTCCTTCACGGACTACAACTGCCCGTATTGCAAGCAGTTCGACCCAATGCTTGAGAAAATTGTGCAGGAAAATCCCGACGTGCAGCTCATCGTCAAACTGCTGCCGTTTAAGGGACAAAGCTCGGTAAATGCCGCGAAAGCGGCGCTCTCGACGTGGCAGCAGGCGCCGGATAAATTCTGGGCGCTGCATCAGCGGCTGATGATGAAAAAGGGCTATCACGATGACGCCAGCATCGCCGCCGCAAAGGTCAAGACCGGAACGGACAGCATTAAAACGGATGATAAAACCTTGGACAGCCTAAAGATGAACCTCATCCTGGCGCAGGTGCTGAATATTCAGGGTACCCCGGCGACCATTATCGGCGACCAGATGGTGGCGGGCGCCATTCCGTATGACGACCTGGAGGGGCTGGTCAAAGAACAGCTGGCAAACGTCCGTGGCAAGTAAGCTTCCGCGCCTGCTGCGCGAACTGGGCGTGTGGCTGCTGATTGGCATAGCCGTGAGCCTGGCGGTGGACTATTTCCGCCAGCCCGCGCTGCCGCAGAATTTCTCCGCGACGGCACTGCACACCCTCGACGGTCAGCCCGTCGATCTTATCGCCATGAGTAAGGAGCGACCGCTGCTGGTCTACGTCTGGGCGACATGGTGCGGCGTTTGCCGCTACACCACGCCGTCGGTGGCGGCGCTTGCCGCGGACGGGGGTAACGTGATGTCGGTTGCGCTGCGCTCGGGCGATAACGCGACGCTCGAAACATGGATGAGGAAGAAGAAGGCGATGATGCCCACGGTCAACGACGCCAGCGGAGAACTGGCGCGTGAGTGGGACGTTAAGGTGACGCCAACGCTGGTGGTGATCTCTCACGGTGAGGTGAAGTCGATCACCACCGGCTGGACCAGCGGCTGGGGAATGCGCCTGCGGCTGTGGCTGGCGTCGTAGCGTTACTTCCCGCCAGCCAGCTCCAGGAAGCTACCGGTAACATAGGAGGCTTTGTCGCTCAGCAGCCAGGCAATGGCCTGGGCGACCTCCTCCGGCTGACCGCCACGCTGCATCGGTAACATCGACTTCACCCGATCCACACGCCCCGGCTCGCCGCCGGAGGCGTGAATATCGGTATAAATCAGGCCTGGCCGCACGCAGTTAACGCGAATGCCCTGTGCCGCCACCTCCAGCGCGAGGCCGGTAGTCAGGGAATCCACCGCCCCTTTTGAGGCGGCATAATCCACATATTCCCCCGGCGCGCCCAGCCGTGACGCCGCCGAGGAGACATTCACAATCGCGCCGCCCTTGCCGCCGTGTTTATGCGACATGCGCTTAACCGCTTCACGGCAGCAGAGAAAATAGCCGGTGACGTTGGTAGCCAGCACGCGGTTAATACGTTCAGCGGAGAGGTGTTCGATGGTGGATTGTTCAAACAAAATCCCGGCGTTGTTCACCAGCGCGGCGAGCGGCTCACCTTCGCGATCGATGCTGGCGAACATCGCCATCACCTGCGCCTCATCGCTGATGTCCGCGCGCACGGCAAAGGCTTTACCGCCCGCGTCCACGATCTGATTAATGACCTCTGTCGCGGCTTTGATGTTGTGATGAAAATTCACCGCAACGGTGTAGCCTTCGCTTGCCAGCTGTAGCGCGGTGGCTTTACCAATACCCCGGCTGGCGCCGGTGACCAGTGCAATTGCCATTCTTTTCTCCCAATAAAAAAGCCGGGTAGCGGCTTCGCTTTACCCGGCCTACGTTACTACAGGAACAACGTTACTGGTATTCGCTCATCGGTACGCAGGAGCAGAACAGGTTACGGTCGCCGTAAACATCATCAAGACGTTTCACGGTTGGCCAGTATTTGTTTACCACACCTGCCGGGAAGACAGCCAGTTCGCGGGTATAACCGTGGTTCCACTCTGCCACCAGTTCGTTCTGGGTATGCGGCGCGTTAACCAGCGGGTTATCTTCCAGCGTCCACTCCCCGCCTTTCACGCGGTCGATTTCGCTGCGGATCGCCAGCATGGCGTTGATAAAGCGATCCAGTTCCACCTTGCTTTCAGACTCGGTCGGCTCAACCATCAGCGTTCCCGCAACCGGGAAGGACATGGTTGGCGCGTGGAATCCGTAGTCGATCAGGCGCTTGGCAATATCCAGCTCGCTGATGCCCGTCTCTTCTTTCAGAGGACGAATATCGAGGATGCATTCGTGCGCCACGCGACCGTCGCGGCCGGTATAGAGCACCGGATAGGCGTCCTTCAGACGCGTTGCGATGTAGTTGGCGTTAAGGATCGCTACCTGGCTGGCCTGCTTCAGCCCTTCCGCGCCCATCATGCGGATATACATCCAGCTGATTGGCAGGATAGAGGCGCTGCCGAACGGTGCCGCGGAGACCGCGCCCTGACGGGTCAGCATGCCTTCAATCTGCACCACGCTGTGGCCCGGCACAAACGGTGCCAGGTGCGCTTTCACGCCGATTGGGCCCATCCCCGGGCCGCCACCGCCGTGCGGAATGCAGAACGTTTTGTGCAGGTTCAGGTGCGACACATCCGCGCCAATAAAGCCCGGAGAGGTGATGCCCACCTGGGCGTTCATGTTTGCGCCGTCGAGGTAAACCTGGCCGCCGAACTGATGCACCACTTCACACACTTCACGGATAGTTTCTTCGTACACGCCGTGGGTGGATGGGTAGGTCACCATGATGCAGGAGAGTTTGTCGCCCGCCTGCTCGGCTTTGGCGCGCAGGTCGGCCAGATCGATGTTGCCGTTTTTGTCACACGCCACAACCACCACTTCCATTCCTGCCATCTGGGCAGAAGCCGGGTTGGTACCGTGGGCAGAGCTTGGGATCAGGCAGATATCTCGATGGCCTTCGTTGCGGCTTTCGTGATAGTGACGGATTGCCAGCAGGCCGGCGTATTCACCCTGCGCGCCGGAGTTCGGCTGCATGCAGAGCGCGTCGTACCCGGTCAGCTTCACCAGCCAGTCGGAGAGCTGGTTGATCATCATGTGATACCCTTCCGCCTGCTCAGCCGGGCAGAACGGGTGCAGCTCAGAGAATTCAGGCCAGGTAATTGGGATCATCTCAGCCGCGGCGTTCAGCTTCATGGTGCAGGAGCCCAGCGGGATCATCGCCTGGTTCAGCGCCAGATCTTTACGTTCCAGTGAGTGCATGTAACGCATCATCTCGGTTTCGCTGTGATAGCGGTTGAACACCGGATGAGTCAGGATCGCGTCGTCGCGCAGCATGCTTTCCTGAATGGAGCGGCTGTCGAGCGCAACCTCTTTGTCGAGCGTATCAACGTCCAGACCGTGTGCGTCACCCAGCAATACGTTGAACAGGGTCAGGATATCGTCACGGGTGGTGCTTTCGTCCAGCGTAATGCCGACCGCATTGTGAATGTCGCTGCGCAGGTTGATTTGCGCTGCCTCGGCGCGCGCCAGCACGGCCGCTTTGTCTGCCACCTCGACGCACAGGGTGTCGAAATAGTGTTCATGACGCAGTCTGAGACCTTTCTGTTGCAGACCGCAGGCCAGGATATCGGCCAGACGGTGGATGCGGCTGGCAATGCGCTTCAGGCCAGCCGGACCGTGGAACACCGCGTACAGGCTGGCAATGTTAGCCAGCAGTACCTGCGAGGTACAGATGTTGGAGTTCGCTTTCTCGCGGCGGATATGCTGCTCGCGGGTCTGCATCGCCATGCGCAGCGCGGTGTTACCGGCGGCATCTTTCGATACGCCGATAATACGGCCTGGCATGGAGCGTTTAAATTCATCTTTCGCGCCAAAGAACGCCGCGTGCGGGCCGCCGTAGCCCATCGGCACGCCGAAACGCTGGGCTGAGCCGAAGACAATATCCGCGCCCTGTTTACCTGGCGCCGTCAGCAGCACCAGCGCCATAAAATCAGCGGCGACGCTAACAATAATCTTACGGGATTTCAGCTCGGCGATCAGTGCGCCGTAGTCGTGTACTTCCCCGGTGGTGCCCACCTGCTGCAACAGCACGCCGAAGACGTCCTGGTGATCCAGCACTTTTTCAGCGTCGTCGACAATCACCTCAAAGCCGAAGGTTTCCGCACGGGTGCGCACCACGTCCAGCGTCTGGGGATGCACGTCCGCCGCGACGAAGAAGCGATTGGCGTTTTTCAGTTTGCTCACGCGCTTCGCCATCGCCATCGCTTCGCCGGCGGCGGTGGCTTCATCCAGCAGCGAGGCAGAGGCGATATCCATACCGGTCAGATCCAGCGTCACCTGCTGGAAGTTCAGCAGCGCTTCCAGACGGCCCTGGGAGACTTCTGGCTGATACGGGGTATAAGCGGTGTACCAGCCCGGGTTTTCCAGCATGTTACGCAGGATCACCGGCGGTAACTGCACGTTGGTGTAGCCCATGCCAATGTAAGACTTATAGCGCTTGTTAAGGCCGGCGATGGCCTTCAGCTCCGCCAGCGCGGCGAACTCCGTCGTGGACTCGCCTACCTGCGGCGGCGTGGCAAGCTGGATGTCTTTTGGCACGATCTGGCCGATCAGTGCGTTTAATGAATCCGCGCCAACTGTCTTCAGCATCTCCTGCTGTTGCTGAGCATCCGGCCCAATGTGACGTTCAATGAAGGCGCCACGGTTTTCAAGCTGGCTTAAAGTCTGTGTCATGAGCGATGGTTCCTGAAACGTGCAGTGAATGTGTTTTCTCCCTCTCCCTAAGGGAGAGGGCTGGGGTGAGGGTATCGTCTGTTCCCCTCACCC
>ERZ772818.1675-NODE-1675-length-18605-cov-39.463774_pt1 | contig 18605 bp, 17 predicted proteins | sample MGYA00580837_ERZ772818 | MGnify/ENA primary metagenome ERZ772818 (study PRJEB29015, sample SAMEA2737671) | human gut metagenome | biome: human gut; feature: human-associated habitat; material: faeces | place: China | collected 2012 ...
ATGGCTCATTTGTAGCGCCTGTTCTATCACCTGCATTTTCTGGGAAACGCAAAATAAATCCATATTTATAGGCATTTTCTTCGACCCAATTATAGTCTGGTGTTTCACCAAATGTCCCATACGTTCCATCCATTACACTTTGACTTGTTAGATCCACACTCAATCCGCATTGGTGTTCACTTGATCCTGGAACAGAAACTAAACTTGCCGCATAAGCCGCATCATACATCGCAAAATATTCATTATAAACAGCTGATTGCGTTTCATAAGAACGATACGAACTCTTAATCGCAATACTATACCCTTGTTTCAAGCCATCCTTATACATATTTTCAAGTGCAGTTGCCGCGCAATCTCTTAATTGCCCCACTTCACTTTCATAAGGAATATTTACATCTCTTAAATCACTTGGTACATAATCACTTGGAACACTAAAACCATTCTTAATTAAAACCAACATATTTGAAGGATCCTCAATGGTATATGTACGATCATCACGCTTACTTGAATCAATGCCTGGATAAGAAACGTTTAATACAGCTTTTAATGGCTTGAATCCAGAATCTACATATTCCTTGATATCTTTGATTTGTGCCCCTTTAATTGCCAAATATTTCTTTGCCTTCTTATAAGGTACACTAGCCGAGATCAATGTATCCAAATTTGAAATGGTATATACATCTGAATTTTTAAACAATACATCTTTTGTATATCCTAAATAATTCAAATCTTCCATTCTTTCATAGTAAGAATCAATATAATAAACAACTTTCTTCACACTCTTTTTTGAAGCCCTGTAATATTCATCATACAATAAATAATGCGAATCATTTTCAACCTTATCCCACTTTGAAATATCAATAATTTGATCAAGATATCTTTGATGTCATCTTTTTCTAATTTTAAAACAACTTTCTTATCCTCTTTATGATATCCCTTAATACACAATCGAATACTTGTAAAATTCGCAATCAATAATGCGATACAAATCACTGGAATCAACACGACAATTGCGATTCTTTTTCTATTCACTTTTCTTTTTACCTTTTTCATAAACTCACCAAGAATCATTATATAGAATAAGAACTTGAAAGACAAATGGGTTTCATTTACAAAACATTTTCATCTTATATGTAATATTTTTCACAACGTGATACAATAGATTCTAGAGGTGATTATATGTTATTCAAGAACGCAACCATTTATACAATGGAACAAGACCCTTTTGTAGGTGATTTTAGAATCGATAAGGGTGTATTTACAGAAGTAGGAAAAGATTTAAATCCAAAAGATGAAGAAGTACAAGATTTAAATGGTCTCTTTGTATTTCCTGGTTTAGTTGAAAGTCATTGCCACTTAGGCATGGAAGAAACAGCCATTCGCTTTGAAGGTGATGATGTAAACGAAATCACAGATCCAATCACACCAAACATGCGTGGTATTGATGGATGTAATCCAATGGATGAAACCGTAGAACTCGCATTAAAAGGTGGTGTTACTACAGTTGCTGCTGGTCCTGGAAGTGCTAACGTTCTTGGTGGAACTTTCTTTGCGTATAAGACAAAAGGAAATTGTATTGATGAAATGACAATTCAAAATCCAATTGCGATGAAGGCTGCCTTTGGTGAAAATCCTAAGCGTTGTTATCAAGGTAAGAAAATTGATACGCGTATGCAGATCAGTGCATTATTAAGAGAAACATTAGAAAAGACAAAGGAATACATGAAGAAAAAAGAAGACGGAAAAGATGTAGCTTATGATCAAAAACTAGAAGCCATGATTCCTGTTGTCAAAAAAGAATTACCATTGAAGTGTCATGCCCATAGAGCCGATGATATTTTGACTGTCATTCGTATTGCGAAAGAATATGATATTGAAGTCACTCTAGATCATGCGACGGATGCAAGATGTATTGTTGAACAGATCAAAGAAAGTGGTTTTCCATGTATTTGTGGACCAAGCTTTGGTCATAAGACAAAATTCGAATTGAAATCAAAATCCTTTAAAACACCAGGCGTACTAAATAAAGCTGGAATTCTAGTTTCCATCACAACCGATTCTCCAGTTATTCCAGAACAATATTTATCTTTATGTGCCGCTCTTGCCGCAAAAGAAGGTATGGATGAATATGAAGCAATCAAAGCCATCACAATCAATCCAGCTAAGATCTTAAAGCTCGATAATCGCGTAGGTTCTATTAAAGCGGGTAAAGATGCCGACTTTATTATTTGTACAAAGAATATTCTGGATACGACAAATGAAATCAAATCTGTCTATATCGATGGAAAGAAGGCTGTGTAATGCTATTTAAAAATGCGATAATTTATACAATGGAGCAAGACCCTTTTGTAGGTGATTTTAGAATTGATAAAGGTGTATTTACAGAAATCGGAAAAGATTTAAATCCAAAAGATGAAGAAGTACAAGATTTAAATGGACTCTACGTATTTCCTGGACTCATTGATGCTCATAGCCATTTAGGTATGGTATGTTCTTCCATTGGTTTTGAAGGGGAAGATGGAAATGAAGTAACAGATCCAATCACACCCAATATTCGTGGCATTGATGGCTGCAATCCAATGGATGAAACGATTGAAGAAGCTTTAAAATCAGGAGTCACAACCGTAGCTGTAGGACCTGGTAGTGCTAATGTCATCGGTGGAACTTTCTTTGCGTATAAAACAACAGGTCATTGTATTGATGAAATGACAATTCAAAATCCTTTGGCGATGAAGGCTGCATTTGGAGAAAATCCTAAGCGTTGTTATAAGGGAAAAAGAATTGATACACGTATGCAAATCAGTGCTCTACTTAGAGAAACTCTTGCTAAGACAAAAGAATACATTCAGAAAAAAGAATCAGGTAAAGATGTAGACTATGATCAAAAGCTAGAAGCCATGATTCCTGTTCTTAAAAAACAAATGCCATTAAAGTGTCATTGTCATAGAGCCGATGATATTTTAACTGTGATTCGTATTGCGAAAGAATATGATATTGAAGTGACATTAGATCATGTAACAGATGGAAGAAGCATTATTCCACAAATTAAAGAGAGTGGTTTTCCATGTATTTTAGGACCTTGTTTAGGGCATAAATCAAAGTATGAAGTAAAAAATATGTCTTTTGAAACAGCCAATGAATTCTATAAAGCTGGTATTCCATTCTGCATTATCACAGACTCTCCTGTCGTACCCGAACAATACTTATCCTTAAGTGCCGCTCTAGCACATAAGGCAGGACTACCAGAATATGAAGCTATTAAAGCCATCACAATCAATCCAGCTAAAATTTTAAAACTAGATGATCGTGTTGGATCTATTAAAGTTGGTAAAGATGCAGACTTTGTCGTTTGCACTAAAAATATATTAGATACACAAAATGAAATTAAGACAGTATATGTCAATGGAAAGAAGGAAGCATAATGTTATTTAAAAACGCAACAATTTATACAATGGAACAAGAACCTTTTGTAGGTGATTTTAGAATCGATAAAGGTGTATTTACCGAAGTAGGAAAAAATTTGACAGCTAACGAAGGTGAAGATGTACAAGATTTAAATGGTCTTTACGTATTTCCTGGTTTAGTTGAAAGTCATTGCCATTTAGGTATGGAAGAAACAGCTATTCGTTTTGAAGGTGATGATGTCAATGAAATTACAGATCCAATCACACCAAATATGCGCGGTATTGATGGATGTAATCCAATGGATGAAACCATTGAATCCGCTTTAAAAGGTGGTGTTACTACCGTTGCAGCAGGTCCTGGTAGTGCTAACGTTCTTGGTGGAACTTTCTTTGCGTATAAGACAAAAGGCAATTGTATTGATGAAATGACAATTGAAAATCCAATTGCGATGAAGGCAGCTTTTGGTGAAAATCCTAAGCGTTGTTATAAGGATAAGAAAATTGATACGCGTATGCAGATCAGTGCATTATTAAGAGAAACATTGGAAAAGACAAAGGAATACTTAGCTAAAAAAGAAGCAGGTAAAGATGTAGCTTATGATCAAAAACTTGAAGCCATGATTCCTGTTGTCAAAAGAGAACTTCCATTAAAGTGTCATGCTCATAGAGCCGATGATATCTTAACTGCTATTCGTATCGCAAAAGAAGAAAATATCAAGATTACATTAGATCATGTAACGGATGCAAGATGTATTCTTCCTCAAATCAAAGAAAGTGGTTTTCCATGTATTTGCGGACCTGCATTGACTCACAAATCAAAATTTGAACTTGCGAATATGTCTTTTGAAACACCAAACGAACTATATAAAGCAGGTATCTTATTCTCTATCATTACCGACTCTCCAGTTATTCCTCAACAATATCTATCTTTAAGTGCTGCTCTAGCCGCTAAAGCAGGTCTTCCAGAATATGAAGCCATTAAAGCCATCACAATCAACCCAGCTAAGATTTTAGGCTTAGATAATCGTGTTGGATCTATTAAAGTTGGTAAAGATGCTGACTTTGTCGTTTGTACAAAGAACATTCTAGACACTCAAAATGAAATTACGGCAGTATATGTAGATGGAAAGAAGGCAGCTTAATGCTTTTTAAAAACGCCACTATTTATACTATGGAACAAGAACCATTCGTTGGTGATTTTAGAGTAGATAAAGGTGTATTTACAGAGATTGGAAAAAATTTAGAACCCCAAAACAATGAAGACACACAAGATCTTACAGGATTCAATGTATATCCAGGCATGGTTGAAGCCCATTGTCATTTGGGTATGGAAGAAACGGCTATCGGCTTTGAAGGCAATGATTTAAATGAAATCACAAATCCAATCACACCCAACATGCGTGGCATTGATGGATGTAATCCAATGGATGAAACTGTACAAACTGCATTAGAAGCAGGTATCACAACAGTAGCTGCAGGACCTGGTAGTGCCAATGTGATCGGTGGAACTTTCTTTGCGTATAAGACAAAAGGAAATTGTATTGATGAAATGACCATTCAAAATCCAATTGCGATGAAAGCCGCATTCGGCGAAAACCCAAAGAATTGCTACAAAGGAAAAAATATTGATACGCGTATGCAAATCAGCGCATTACTGAGAGAAACTCTAGCTAAGACAAAAGAATACATGATGAAAAAAGAAGCAGGCAAAGATGTAGATTATGATCAAAAGCTTGAAGCTATGATTCCAGTCATCAAAAAAGAAATCCCATTAAAGTGTCATGCTCATAGAGCTGATGATATGTTGACAGCCATTCGTATCGCAAAAGAATATGATATTGAAATCACTCTAGATCATGCGACCGATTCACAAGCGATTCTAGACCAAATCAAAGAAAGTGGTTTTCCATGTATTTGTGGACCAAGTCTTTGTCACAAAGATAAGTTTGAATGTGCCAACGATTCATTTGAAACGCCAAATAAGATGTATGAAAAAGGAATCTTGTTTGCGATCACAACCGATTCCCCATTCAATCCCCAACAATATCTGCCATTAAATGCAGCCCTAGCCCATAAAGCAGGACTACCTGAAAATGAAGCAATCAAGGCTATCACAATCAATCCAGCTAAAATCTTACATTTAGACAATCGAGTTGGCTCTATTAAATCTGGTAAAGATGCTGACTTTATTATTTGTACAAAAAGTTTGATTGATTTGAATAATACAATTAAAAATGTATATATTAATGGAACAAAAGCTGTCTAAGACAGCTTTTTATATGTTAAAATAGTGTAGTTGGAGAAAATAGATTATGAATATAGTTGAAAAATATGGTGGAACCAGCGTTGGAACCATTGAACAGATTCAGGCCATTGCGCTTCATGCCAAACACATGAAAGAACAAGGCCACAATCTAGTCATTGTTGCCAGTGCCATGGGTAAAACCACAAATAAATTAATAGAATTAGCTCATAGTGTCACAAACAATCCAAATAAAAGAGAATTGGATAGTTTATTATCTACGGGTGAACAACAAACAATTACACTTCTTGCGATTGCGATGAATGCGCTCGGTGTGGATGCAATCAGTTTAACTGGCTATCAAGCAGGTTTTCTTACTAGCAAGCACCATTCTCGTGCTTTGATCAAAGATATTGATACAACCACAATTCAATCTCATTTAGACCAAGGAAAAGTTGTTGTCGTAGCCGGCTTTCAAGGCGCTACTGAATATGGAGACATCACTACTTTAGGTCGTGGTGGAAGTGATACAACAGCCGTTGCGATTGCCGCAAAGCTAAACTATCAATGCCATATCTTTACAGATGTTGCAGGTATCTATACAATTGATCCACGATTATATACGCGTGCTAAAAAATTAAAATCCATTTCTTATGAAGAAATGATGCAGATGGCCTGTTTAGGTGCTGGCGTATTAGAAACTCGAAGTGTTGAGCTTGCCAGCAAATATAATGTTCCCCTTTTCTTAGGAAAAGCATTGGAAACAGATTTAGAGAAAGGAACTTGGATTATGCATAAAGAATTAGAAGATATGCCAATTACAGGTTTAAGTGTAAAAGACGACTATGCGATCATGCGTTTTATGCACTTACCTAACGATGGTGTTTATTTAGGAAAACTATTTAAGATGATTTCCAGTTTAAATATCAACCTAGATACAATTTCACAACAATTAGATGATGAAGGCCTAGCAAACTTTACTTTATATTGTTCCGAAGAACAAAGTAATCAAATCATGGAAAATGCATCAAAAGAATATCCTGTACATCAAATGCTTGGATATATCAAATTGTCTTTAGTAGGACTTGGAATTTCTACACATTCAGGTATTGCGAGTAAAGTATTAAACATCTTAAGTGAAAATAATATTAAATATTATATGATCACATCAAGTGAAATTTCCATTTCATTAACGATTGAAAAGAAAGACAAAGTTAAAGCGGTTCAAGCTTTAGGAAAGGCTTTTGATCTATAATGGAACTTCCAGTTAAATTTAAAGAACAAATGAAAGAACTTCTTCAAGATGAATATGAAGACTATCTACAAAGTTTTGATCATGAAAGATATTATGGATTAAGAGTTAATACACTTAAGATTTCTGTTGAAGAATTCTTAAAGATTTCTCCTTTTAAACTAAAACCCATCCCATGGACAAATGATGGCTTCTATTATTCAAGTGAAGATAAACCAAGTAAACACCCCTACTACTATGCAGGCCTTTACTATCTTCAAGAACCAAGTGCTATGTTACCAGCACAAGTTCTTCCTGTAGACGAAAATGATATTGTATTAGATACGTGTGCAGCTCCTGGTGGAAAAAGCACAAAGCTTGCCACAAAACTCAATCATACTGGACTTTTAATTTCAAATGATATCAGTTCTTCAAGATGCCAAGGACTCTTAAAGAACGTCGAATTATTTGGTTGTGACAATGCTTGGGTAACCAGTGAAGATTTGACAAATATGGAACAACATTATCCAGAAACATTTGATAAGATTTTAGTGGATGCCCCATGTAGTGGTGAGGGAATGTTTCGTAAAGAACCAGACTTAATTAAAAGCTGGATTGAAAAAGATGATACATTCTATCCACCTATTCAAAAAAACATTTTAAATGCAGCCATCTCTATGTTAAAGCCTGGTGGATCCATTGTCTATTCCACTTGCACTTTTTCTATTCATGAAAATGAAGAAGTCATTCAAGAAGTATTGGACAAGCATCCAGATATGCATCTTGTTCCTATTGAAAAAATAGATGGCATGATGCCAGGCATCAATATGAATGAGTGTGTTCGTTTGTATCCTCATAAAATCAAAGGAGAAGGTCATTTTGTAGCTTTACTTGTCAAAGATGGAGAAACAAAGCACAAAAAAATAAGACTGGAGCCAAGCGATAAATTGGGTGATTGTGTTACTGAGTTTTTAAGATTGGTTAAATTAAATAAAGGCACAATCAAAATTAAAAAAGACAAAGTTATTTGGCTTAATACAGATTTTCAATCTTATAAAGGCTATCGCGTACTAAGATCTGGCTTATTATTAGGGCAATTAAAAGGAAAACATTTTGAACCTAGCCAAAGTCTTGCCCTTGCCCTTTGTCCTGAACAATTTAAAAATATATTAAACTTTTCCATCGAAGATGAGCGTGTTATTAAATACTTAAAAGGTGAAACTCTTGATGTAAAGGATTTAGATTCAAAAACATCTGGATGGACTCTTGTTTGTGTAAATAACTTCCCTTTAGGTTTTGCGAAACTTTCTAAAGGATCATTAAAAAACAAATATGCGAAAGGATGGCGTTATCAATGAGACTTGACAAGTATTTATCTCATATGGGATTTGGCACAAGAAATGACGTTAAAAAATTAATTAAAAACGGCTGGGTAACCATTAATGATGAAACCATAAAAAAGGCAGACTATAACGTAAAAGAAGATGATAAAGTCTTTGTAGATGATGAACCCGTTAGCTATGTAGAATTCGAATATTACATTTTGAATAAACCACAAGGCTATGTAAGTGCTACAGAAGATATGCTCTATCCGACTGTCATGGAACTAGTTCAAAGCCAAAGACACGATCTATATCCAGTTGGAAGATTAGATGTAGATACAGAAGGATTATTACTGATTAGTAATGATGGAAAGTTAACTCATGAAGTATTATCACCAAAAAAACATGTAGAAAAAAAATATTATGTTGAATTTGATGGAACGCTACCAGAAAATGCCGTAGACTTTTTTAATCAACCGATGGAATTTGAAGAGTTTACTTCAGCCCCTTCAAAACTAGAAATTTTAGATACAAACAAAGCCTATCTAACGATTCATGAAGGAAAATTCCATCAAGTCAAAAGAATGTTTGAAAAGGCAAATTGTACAGTTACCTATCTTCAACGCATTGAGTTTGGTCCTTTAAAACTAGATAATTTACCATTAGGTGAATTTAGAGCATTAACTCAAGAAGAATTAGATGCCTTAAAAGGCTAAGAAAACCTGAGATTTTTCAGGTTTTTTATATTTAATATATTTTTTATGTCATTTAGCAATTAAATTATATTGAATCATTTTGCTTATTTCTTGTCCATACCTATCTTTTAATTTAATTTCAACTTCATACTTTGTACATTCTTTAAAAACAGGATTTCCAAATATAATAGTATATTTTTCATTATCAATGTCTATCAAACTACTTAGCTCATTAATCTCGAAGATATTATAGAAATCCGCTATTTCCTGCATTGCAAGGCACATCATTAAATAGGAGTTCTCCTTTTTCATTTTTTTTATATCATTAGTCTGATATATAATCTTTTGATTTTCATAATTAAAAAATCGAGAATGTGCTAAAAAAATAATGTTTTTAAAATCTTGTAATTCAATACCCTTTATATCAAATATTTTTTTATTCTTCCAAAACTAATCGCTCGTATTTGTGTTATATCAACAGCAGTATTTTTTTCAAGTCCCCCATTTTTAACATATAATCTATAAAACGATTTGTTACCATGTTGGTTATATACAGGATGATATGCATTTTCAAACTTTTCTATATTCGAAGTACAAGGTAAAACAACGCATCTATGATTTTCTACTTTTAACACTAAAGCTGGATGACAATATGCCATCTCTGGCGTTATGGATAAACCAAAATCAACATATATTATTTGTTTTACTTTTAAATTGTCTTCATCTGAGAATCCGGTTTTAGAATAATTATTTATCCAACTTATAATGGATTTTGATATTCTTATTTGCTCATTAACATTATATTTTTGAAATTTAAATATCATTTTACCTATTGCATTTAACAAACCATTATTCAGCATAATTCCTCCCTCATCCTAGAAAAGGTTATTTAACTTTTTTGAATCCAACGATTACCGCCAAAGAAAAACAATCACTTGTATGATCAAGAAAAATTGACAATTCATTAATCCTTTTCTAAATCGTATTTTTTAATAACTATCAAAAACTAGAATTCCTTGTGAAATATATTATACTATATTCACCACAGTATTATCAATCTTATTGGGACTTATTATATATTTAAATTTCTTTTATATATCATTTATATATTTATATGATATTTTATTCACATTAAATTCACTTATAATATGATTTTATTTAAAAAATTTAGTTAAATGCAATTTACAACATTTAAATATTAAACAGAAAATTTAATATAAAAAAAACGGCCTTACCCAATGAGGGAGGACGTGTTCCGCGGGCCACTGCCCTAATGAAATTTTGATACTCTCGAGCCACTGCTCTAATAATTGTATCTACACGTTTATTATGAACTATTTTAAAAAAAAACACAACATACATATTTTAATTCCACCAAGTCAAAAGAATATTTGAAAAGGCAAACTGCACTGTTACCTATCTTCAACGCATTGAGTTTGGTCCTTTAAAACTCGATGATTTACCATTAGGTGAATTTAGAGCGTTAACCCAAGAAGAATTAGATGCCTTAAAAGGCTAAGACGGCCTGAGATTTCTCAGGTTTTTTATTTCGGCATACAAAAAACGCCCTTTTGGACGTTTTTTAAGATCTTACATATGCCTTTAATACTTTAACTTCGTCACAATCATAAGGCTTGATCGTATACTCGTTTATACTTGCAGGAATAATGAAGGTTTCTGCATAATGCACAATGAAAGGTTCAAAATCACCTTCAATTACTGCACTCTTTCCATCCACTAAATTCAACATATTGACTGTACCATGTGTTTTATGAAGTGAACTATTATTAATTGTATATCTTCTAGTTTCAATAAATTCTAGTTCATGTAAACCCGTATGTTCGATCTTACAATCATTTTCTTCTTCTTTTACTTCATACATCGCATTCACTAAATTTTCTTTAACCCAATCTGTAGTACGATCCCATTGAATGACTTGTTTTCCATGTTCAATATGAATAGGTCTAGGAAGTCCATCTAAGCCTAGTCTTTGCCAGTCCCACAATTTAAACGTAAAAATATATGGTGTTGCACTAATTTCAAGAACCATTGCATTCTTTCCTGAACAATGACAAGTTCCTGCAGGTATCAAGAAATGATCATGTTTCTTTGCCGGAAACTTATTAATATACTTATCTGCATCAAAAACAATTTCTCCTTTTTGTGCTGACTCTAAATCCGAAATCATTTCAGTTGGTTGAATTCCCTCTTTTAGACCTAAATAAACAACGGCATCTTCTTTGGCATCCAAAATATAGTAGCTTTCATCTTGTGTATAACTCATTCCAAAATTCTTTTTAATATATTCCGTTAATGGATGTACCTGCAAAGATAAGTTTTGTCCTTCCATCGTATCTAGAAAATCAAAGCGAATCGGAAATTCTGCCCCAAAACGAGAATAGACTTGTTCTCCCAATAATTCTTTTGGTTGATACAACACTAGATTCATAGCTGGAAGCTCTACAGTAACTCCATCATAATCAAATAGAATGCTGTTTTCTTCTGGCACACCATCAAAACTCCATGCATAATTTGGCTGATTCACATCTAAGTTACAAACTTCCTTCATCCATTGACCACCCCATACGCCTGGATCAAAATATGGTACTGTACGAAATGGTTGTTTTGATAATTGATGCAAACTTATCTTAAATGTATCATTTGAAATCATTTTTGGATCATTCGATTTATTTGTATCCACCACATAATCAAAGCATTCAAAGTATTTTTCTTTGTGTTTGTCCGCTATACGCCATTCGATAAAATAGCCACGCTTATATTTCTTTAAGATATCTTCATCATAATTATCTACATTATAATTTGCCATCCCTTTACGATAACGCAATTGAATTTGCCATCTAGCCATATCAAAGTAAACATACACATCGCCATGACTTACTAAACTAGCTCCAACTCCATATACAATAACAGATTCTTTCTGTTCTTTAATTTTATTTTGAGCTTCTTCTAGCTTATCTTCATCTATAAAATCCACAAGATTGCCATAATACATCCTGCCAAACACACGATCATCCGTAAGATTATATTTCATTTGTTCAGTCATGGTTTTACCATCTTTAAAGATATCATGCATATTGATTTCTAAAGAAAAATTGAAACGTTTGATCAATTCATAGACTTCCTTTTCATCTACACCCGGATAATAATCAAAGACTATAACACTTCCATTATTCATTTTACTCTTTAATTCATGATAGATATCATCGTATCCACGAAACGCTTTATGATTCTTTATTGTTGTTTTAGGAAAACAATCATATTCCGATTTGAAATTTAGATAACTCATTCTTCCTCCACCTTTAATTCACCATTTTCCTTATACACTCTTACTGTAAAAGGATGATCCTCTACACGCTTATAATCATGACCCGCATGACTTGGCCACATACATTGCACTTTTAATTCACAATTTCCCGTATTCACAAGGCGATGTGCCAAATGACCATCAATATAATGAACACTTCCACATTTTACTTTTTCTGCATGACAATGATAATCTTCATCCATCAATAAAAGAAGACCTTCACCACCCATGCCACAATAAATTTCATCACAATCTAAATTCTCATGGAAATGTCCTCGTGTTACATTACATTCTCCATTCACGCATACTGGCTGCATCACAGTCAATCCATAACACAAACCATCATGTTCATAGGAATACACTTCATACATAATTTGATCATCTGAAATACTTGGATCCACACTAGAATAGAATGTTTTAGCATTCGAATACAATTTTGTACTCTTCTTAACATCCTCACCTTCAATTACACCATTTAAATAATCATGAAATACTTTTGCGTCTTTAATTTCCATAATTGCCTCCCGTTTAATTGTTATAACATTCATTTTTATTATAAATCAATTGTTATAACATTTCAACGTAAAGACAACCACAATATTTATAAACCATAGAAAAAGATTCATTACATATACGTATACTAACAATCACCTTTATCTTTTACTTCTATTAAAGTTCACTCCCCATTTACGTGCAAATCACGTATTTTAGTAATGTACAATAAAATGGATCTGATCTAGTGGCCAAATCCATTTTTTGCCTTTTGAATACGCAACGTTTTGCCTTTAATTGTCTTTAAATTCTTTAATACAAGTTTTCCCTTATCATTCAAGATATCTACATACGATTGATGATCCTGCACTTGAATCACACCAATGTCATCAACCGTAACACCATCAATTTCGCAAATAGCCCCTACAATATCGCCTGGACGAATTTTCTTATTCTTTCCTCCATTTAAATAGATTTTAGTAATACCTTTTCTTAAATCTTTTGATTTATCGACCACAACACGATTGGATTCTTTTAATGAATCTAAAACATCCAAATCACTTAAATATACTTCACCCTCATCTTTAAATGGCAAGTTATAGCCTAGATATTCCTCTAGTTTTTCTTTTCGAACTCCATCATATTCATTCACTAAACTTATAGCTAAGCCTTGTTCATTAACTCTACCACTACGTCCAATACGATGTGTATATGTTTCTACGGGACTAGGCATATCATAGTTAATAATCATCTCCACTTTAAAAACATCAATACCACGACTGGCGACATCGGTACAAACTAAAATACGCACCTTTCCTTTTTTAAAGCGTCGCATATGTGATAATCTTTCTTCTTGCATCATACCACCATGAATTTTATCGACACTGACTTGATTCTTTTCTAAACATGCATAGACTTCATCCACTCTTGCCTGCGTCTTACAAAAAATCATACAGGATTCTGGTTTCTTTAATGCCAATAAATGAAGAAGGAACAATTCTTTATGTTCTTCATTGACGTGATACGCTTCTTCTAGAATATTTGGCTTATTTGTACTCGTTAGATCCACCATAGCTGGTTTATACAAATATTTCTTACTCATTCTTTGAATCACTGCAGGATAGGTTGCACTAAATAAACAAGTTACATGTTTTTTAGGCATATATTTTAAAATAGCCTGCACCTCATCTAAGAAGTTCATATTCAACATTTCATCCGCTTCATCCAAGACTACATATTTTATTTTAGAAGAATCTAATGTTCCTTGTTGAAGATGATCTAAAACTCTTCCTGGCGTACCAATCACAACATGGCATCTTTGTTTCAAATCTTCCTTTTGAAACTTAAATGGCTGCTTACCAAATATAGGTAGTGTCTTGATTTTTTTAAAAGTTCCAATACGATCAAAATCTTGTTGAATCTGTAAAGCTAGTTCTCGAGTTGGCGTTAATACCAAGGCTTGTGGACTTCTTTCATCAATTTCTATATTTTGAATGATGGGAATCGCAAAAGATGCCGTTTTACCACTTCCCGTTCTTGATTTGACAATACAATCTTTTCCCGAAAGAATATTGGGAATCACTTGTTCTTGTACGGGCAATGGTTTTTCATAGCCTAATGTATGTAAGGCTTGTATAATATTTTGATCTAAATTCATTTGTTCAAATGTCATATTTTTATCACCTATAGAATTATACCATGTTAATATTATTTAACAGAAACAAAAACTATTATGCGCTACAATAAGAGCATGAAATATAAAACGTTAGTGATGAAACAAATCGATCAACATACATATCAATATAGTATGAATGCGCCTTTAGATAACTTGAGTTCTATTCTATCTTTTGATGAAGAAATATTAAAAGTGAATTTCGGTAATGAATTGGAATACGCCTTAAATTGTGCAAAACGAAAAGAAGTTTTAAAAGATGGATTTTTATTGGAACCAAAAGACAATATGACACTTATTGAATGGGCACCTTTTTTCGCATTATCTTTAATTTTGCAGTACTACAAATCATTTAGAAAACTACCTCCTGTTTTAATGAGTGTAGATAAAAAAACACAGGAAAAATACTCTCAGGAAGAATTAATTCGAAACTTATTTCAATAAGTTTCATTTTTTTGTGTAATAATTTTCATAATAGCGTATAATCAAAATGAGGTGAACTATTATGAACATGACAACATTGAACACGCCACTTCCAGAAGATTTAATGAAATTAAAATGGAACGGGCAATTTAAACTGATGCAGGAAATGATTGATTTGCGTCTTCAAAAAGATATTCCTACCAAATTAAAGGAGCGTTTAGAATTAGAAAAAGAGTTGATTTCTCGTCTTCCTGAAAATTTTACGTATTCAAAAGAAGATGCTATCGAGTTATTAAAATCCAAAATTGAAGATTTCAAAGATGTAGAATTTGATGAATTATTCAAAGACAATGCGTTTGAATGGATTTTCATTGAGGGAAAAATGTATTTAAAAGACAATTTCTTTGAAAACCTAATTAAAGTGCGTAAAGCTTATAAAGTTCGTTTAATTGAAAAAGATGGTGCTACAAGTACTTTATTAGATGACGTAATGCATAAGATGAAGGAAGAAAAGGATGTTTACTGCAAGATTCATGTCAAGACAAGTTTGAAGGTAGATCCTGCATTTGAAAAGCCAGGAAAAACAATTCGTGTTTGGCTTCCTATTCCGAAAGAATATGCGCAAGTTGAAGATTTTAAATTATTAAATACATCTCATGAAGGTCTAGTAAATGACAATAGCGTAGATCAAAGATGTGTATATATTGAAAAGCCATATGAAAAAGGTGAAGAATTCAGTGTAGAATATGAATTCATCAATCACATGCACTATGAAGAATTAGATCCAAGTATCGTAACAGATGAACATCCAGATACTTGTCTTGAAGAATATGCACCACATGTCGTATTTACAGATTATTTAAAGGATTTAGTTAAAGAAATCATTGGTGAAGAAACAAATCCATTATTAAAAGCGAAATTGATTTATAACTATATCACAACCCATGTTACATATTCATATGTACGTGCTTATGCGACTTTACCTTGTATTCCAGAATATATCACAACAGGATTAAAGGGAGATTGCGGTTTACAAGCATTGACATTTATTACTCTATGTCGTATTGCCGGTATTCCTGCCACTTGGCAAGCTGGACTTTATACTACACCTGAAACCATTGGTAATCATGACTGGGCACGATTCTATGTAGCTCCATATGGATGGTTATATGCGGATTGTTCATTTGGTGGAGGATCCTATCGTGCTAAAAACTTGGAAAGACAAGATTTCTATTTTGGACATTTAGATCCATTTAGAACACCATGCTCATCAAAATTCCAAGGTGCTTTTGTACCAGCTAAAAACTTCTTGCCAAATGATCCATTTGATAATCAAAATGGTGAAATGGAATATGCGGATGAAGCCATTCCAGGTAAATATATCATAAAAGAAACCGAAAAAATTGAAATCTCTCTTTTAGAGGATCAAAATGCATAGGCCTATTATTGGTCTAACTTGTAATGAATTGGATAAAGAAAATCTTCCTAAACAGTTTATCAATGAAGCCTATATCCATAGTGTCATTCGTGCTGGTGGTTGTCCAATCATTCTTCCAATCACAAATGACTATGATACAATTCAAGCTCAAGTTAATCTATTAGATGGATTGATTGTGACAGGTGGAATCGATGTAAATCCTATGATTTATAATGAAAATCCAGAACCTTTAAAAGGTAATTCAAGCTTAGATCGTGATTATTATGAAATGCGAGTATTAAAATATGTCAATGAAAAACAGATTCCTATTTTTGGAATCTGTCGTGGCATTCAGATGTTGAATGTCTATTTTAAAGGATCTCTATATCAAGATTTGTCGTATTGTAAAAGAAGCGTAATCAAACATGCGCAACAAGAAAAAAGAGAAAATCCAAGTCATAAAATCCATATTGAAAAGGATAGTTTTTTATATCCTAGCTTAAGTGATGAAGCTTATGTGAATAGTTTTCATCATCAGGCCATCAAGGATTTAGCACCACACTTTAAAGTTGTAGCTAAAGCTCCAGATGGAATTATTGAAGCCATTGAACATGAGTCTTTACCCATTTATGCCGTACAGTTTCATCCAGAAGCCTTGTCCCATAAATATGGTGAGATGCAAGATATCTTCAATGTCTTTATTAAAAAGTGTGAGGTGAAATAATGCGTATTCAAGAAAACTTAGAAAAATCAAAATATGAGGCAGATGGAAGCCTACAAATTCAAGGAACAACCATTCCTTATCATACAATTTGTGAAGACAATTTCTTCGTGGATGAAGAAAACAATCCAGTCGCATCCATATTTAGTTATGCCTATTTTCGAAGTGATATTCAAGATAATTCAAAACGTCCTATCTTATTTATTTATAATGGTGGTCCAGGATGTGCAAGTCTTTGGCTTCACATGGGATTATTTGGTCCAAGAATTGTAAAATTAGATGATGAACTAAACCTTCCTACAGTTCCACCTTTTGAATTAGAAGACAATCCACATTGTTTATTAGACTTATGTGATTTAGTCTTTATTGACCCCGTTGGAACTGGATTAGGTCGTTTGATTCAAGAAAAGGCAAGAAAAGAATTTTATGAAACACATGGCGATGTTCGTAGTGTTTCTAAATTCATTGAACAATTCTTAGCTCGCTATAATCGTAGAAATTCACCTGTATTACTAGCTGGTGAAAGCTATGGTACAGCTAGAAGTGCCCTGCTTGCAGGAGAACTTATGGGTGCAGGTCCTGAAAAAGCCGATACAATGGGCATTAGTGTGAGTGGTATTTTCTTACTTGGAAGTTACTTTATTGAAAAGCTTCCAGTTGAAGCAAGTGCTACAGACTTAATCACAATGGCTGCCACAAATTATTTCCATAACCCAAAGGAAAATATTTCACAAAAGGACTTTATTGATGAAGCCTTTACATTCGCATCCACTGAATATGTTACAGCTTTATTTTTAGGAGATGCCTGCCCGAACAAAGAAGAAATTGCAGATAAATTAGCCTATTATTCAGGTATTGATCAAACCTATTGGTTAAGACACCATTTACATATGGATATGCAAAAAGGCTTTGCGCATAAACTATTAGAAGATAAAGGTTTAGCTCTAGGATTCTATGACGGTCGTTATACATGGAATGATGATCCAGAAATCATGGAAGCCAATGTCATTGCGGATGATCCGGCCATGGGACAATATACACCTGCTTTCCAGACTGCCTATGGATTGATGCGTCAAGAATTAAATATCACAAGTGATCGTATCTCAAAAGGCTTAGTCTTTGATGTCAATATGACATGGAATCGTGAATTCAAAACAAGTCCTGCCCAATCCTTAGCCGGATGCATGCGAAGAAACAAACAGATGAAAGTCTTCTTTGCCTCAGGTCTATATGATTTATGTACTACTGCAGGAAATGCCAGATATTTGGCAACCCATTCCAATCTAGATCCAAACCGAGTAACCATTGGTGAATATCCAAGTGGACACATGGCTTATCTTGGTAAAGAAAGCTTTGATCTATTAGCCAAGGATATGCGTGCATTCTTTGAAAGCTGTATTTAACACAAAAACCGTCAAGCGACGGTTTCTTTTTATTTATATTTCTTCAACATTTCTAGCTTAAGATTTAATAACTTTTCACTTAAGTCAACATAATATTCTTGTGGATATACAAAACGTTTGATTTCATCCCAAATTGTAGCAAGTTTCTTTTCGCTGTATGCGCGAATTTCTTCTAGAGTTGGTAGATTATAAACTAATTTTCCATCTTTAAAGATTGGCACTAACATATCACGTACTGTATATGTATTAGCTGGAATC
>ERZ772818.1683-NODE-1683-length-18524-cov-3.947534_pt1 | contig 18524 bp, 17 predicted proteins | sample MGYA00580837_ERZ772818 | MGnify/ENA primary metagenome ERZ772818 (study PRJEB29015, sample SAMEA2737671) | human gut metagenome | biome: human gut; feature: human-associated habitat; material: faeces | place: China | collected 2012 ...
GAAGTGTGGTAACACATGGAGCTGACTGTTACTAATAGGTCGAGGGCATAACCAAGTAAGGTGGATAGGTAAAGATGTTAAAAAGTTTCTTATATGCGATTTTGAAGGTACATGTACCTAATATTCCTCGATAGCTCAGTGGTAGAGCATTCGGCTGTTAACCGAAGGGTCGTAGGTTCGAACCCTACTCGGGGAGTTAGTTAACCTGTAAGTATTATGCTTACAGGTTTTTTTAGTTCTTAATACTGCACTGATAAAAATTTATTTTATAAATTCAAATTTTCAATATAAGAGGACATTTTCTTATTAAAATGCTATTATAGTTAAAGAAATTTCGACAAAACAAAAGAAGAATGTTTTTGCCGACACAGAAAGATGAAAGGAATAAGGAGAGGCAGGCATTATGGAAGAATTAATTTATGTGGACAGACGAAATTCAAATTGCAATAAATGGGACGGTCAGACAGCAATGTTCGGCGAGGAAGGTCTGCATGCCATGTGGGTCGCAGATATGGATTTTAAAATTCCACAGTGTGTACAGAAAGCTCTGCATGAGTACGTGGATTTTGGAGCAATAGGATACTACCGGATCCCAGATGGTTACTACGACGCATTTATCAACTGGGAAAAGAAACATTTTAATTTCGAAGTAAAGCGAGAGTGGCTTCGTTTTGCGCCGGGAGTTGTAGCAGCGTTCAACTGGATGATCCAGATGCTGACAAAAAAAGGGGATGCAGTGATTGTCATGACTCCGGTGTACTATCCATTTCTGCAGGCGGTGACCAACAATGAGCGTAAGTTGATTACTTCTGATCTAGTTAATGAAAATGGAAATTATACGATTGATTTCGATGATTTTGAAAAGAAAATCGTGGATAACGATGTAAAAGCATTTATCTTATGCTCACCGCACAATCCGGTAGGAAGTCTGGAGAAAAGAAGAACTTAAGGAAATGCTTGAAATTTGTCATAGACATCATGTGTATGTAATTTCTGATGAGATTCATCAGGATTTTGTATTTGGGGATAAGAAGCAGACACCATCCTATCTTATGACAGAACACTGGGATGAAATCCTTACAATCACAGCACCGTCCAAGACATTTAATCTGGCAGGGGGACAGAATTCATTTGTGATAATTGCAGATGAAAATCTTCGGGCAAAATGGGATGATTTTGCCAAAAGAATCCGTCTGATGACAGGAAATGCATTTGGATTTGTAGCGGCAGAAGCGGCATACAAAGGTGGCCAGGAATGGCTGGATAAAGTGAAGAAACAGATTGTAGATAATGATCGGTATCTGAGAGAACTTTTCAAAGAGAATCTTCCGCAAGTGGTAGTTACTCCATTGGAGGCAACATATCTGGTATGGATTGATTTAAGAGCGTACATAAAACCGGAAGATACGAAAGAGTTTATCCAGAAAAAATGCCGTCTTGCGGTAGATTTCGGAGACTGGTTCGGGGGAGACAGATTCAATGGATTTATCCGTATGAATCTTGCTACTTCCAGAGAAAATGTGGAAATCGGTGTGAAACGTATTATTGATGGAATATTAGGAGAAAAGTAGAAAAAAGTATAGAGTGGCAAGCTTATAGATGAAAACTATAGGCTTGCTGTTTTATTTTAAAAATCAATTTGAATAATAAAAAAGATTGATTTATTATACAATTGTGTGTACAAAATAGATCAATAAAAAGAAATTATTGCTATAAAAAGAAAGGCAATTATACATGAGCGGCATTCAGATTAAGGATTTATCATTTGCCTATGAAGCAGGTGGAAAATTAATTTTAAAAGACATTAATACAGAAATCGGAGAAGGAGAATTTGTCTGTATCCTTGGGCAGTCTGGCTGTGGTAAGAGTACACTGCTTCGGCTCCTGGCAGGTCTTGAAACAGCAACTACAGGAGAGATTCTGAGTGATGGTGTAGCTATTGGGGAACCAAGTCTTAATAAAGGTGTTGTATTTCAGGATTATGGATTGTTTCCTTGGATGTCAGCAGGCGAGAACATTCTTCTGGCATTGAAGCAAAGATATCCTAAGAGAGATAAAAAAGAATTAAAAGAAATAGCCGTAAATATGATAAAAGCTGTCGGGCTGGATGAAAGCATATACAAAAAGCTTCCGAAAGAATTATCAGGTGGTATGAAGCAGAGATGTGCGATCGCACAAGCATTCAGTATTGATCCGCCGATTCTTTTGATGGATGAGCCGTTTGGTGCTCTGGATGCGGTGACGCGTGCGAGACTTCAGGATCTGGTACGGGAACTCTGGACAAGGGATGAAAAGAAGAAAACAGTGTTTTTTGTTACCCATGATGTGGATGAGGCACTTCTTCTGGCAAACCGGATTCTTGTTTTGGGACAGTCACCAAGTCATATTATTTATGATGTCAAGATTACAGAAGAACTGCATCCGACGCGTGACACATTATTTGAGAATATTGATATGATGAAGCTTCGTATTACATTGATCAATCAGATAAATAAAGATGTCACGACACATATTTAAAATGGAAAGCCATGCAAATAGTGGGATTGATATGTGATATATACAGGCAGGCCTGTTATATATAGTGTTATCCATATACTGACGGAATTGCTGCCTGTCAGGAAATGGTTAATGCAGAGATTCTAGTATAAGTAGTAAAAACAGAAAAGGAGAAGGTATGAAAAAGAGAGTTTTAGCACTTATGTTAGTGCTCGGTATGACGTTTAGTCTTGCAGCATGTGGAAGCAGTAATGACAAAAAGTCTGACGACACAAAAACAGAGACAACTGACAAAGATAGCAAGGAGAAAATGACAACTGTAAAGTGGAATTATGGTTCAAGTGGTAACGTCCTTGTAACAATTGCAGAAGAAGAAGGATATTTTGAGGATGAAGGAATCGAGATTGAGCCGGTAGAGGCAACTCAGAATATGGATGCAATGGCTCTTCTTGCAGCAGGCAAGGTTGATGTCGTATCAAATGCGGGTACATCTAATCCGCTTCAGCAGATAGCACAAGGTGTAGATCTTACAATTTTTGGCGGACATATGGTAGAAGGATGTATGCCGGTTGTTGCAAAAGCTGGAACAGAGTGGAAAGGTATTGAATCATTTATTGGACAGTCCGTTGCAGTAAATCCAAGTTATTTCGCATTTACAGGTGCAGTTATGGATCTTGGATATGATAATCCGTTAGATGTAGTTGACTGGAAAGTATATTCAAGCTATGATGACGCATTAGCTGCTGTTCAGAACGGTGAAGTAAAATATGCGCTTATGGGAACACAGAACAACTATGGTGTGAAACAGCTTGTAGACTCAGGTGACATCGAAATCGTAAGCTATCAGAGTGAAATCATGGAGAACTATTCTTGCTGCCGTATGGTTGGACAGACAAAATGGATAAATGACAATCCGGATACAGTCAAAGCAATTATCCGCGCATTACTCCGTGCACAGTCCTGGTATGAGGCAAATAAAGAAGAAGCAGTTTCTCTTCATGCAAAACGTATCGGTCAGGAAGATGACTATGTGGCAGCTTACATGATGGATGACAAACATTATTTTGTAAATGTAGATCCTCTTAAGAACAGTGTGGTACGTGCATGGAACATTCTTGACAAAACAGGATATCTCGGTGATGACTGCAAGATCGATATTGAAGATCATATCAACACAGAGCTTTATGAAGAAGCACTTGCTGAGGCAACAAAATCTTATGGTGATGAGGCACCGGATTTCTATGAGGCACAGCAGAAATTCTTTGACGAAAACGATAAATAGCAGATTTTAGGAGATGGGTAAATGAAAACAATTAAGGGCTTTGTGAAAAAATACTGGATTACAGTATTGATATTTGCAGGATTAGTACTGTTATATTATTATGTGGCAGATGTGAAAATGCTGAATCCATATTTGTTTCCAACAACGGAAAAGATTGCAGCAGCCTTTGAGTCGAATAAAGAAGTAATGCTTACAAATATGCTTGCTTCTTTCAAATTACTCATCCCATCAGTATTTCTTTCTTTAGTGATTGCAGTTATATTTGGTACAATCATGGGATTAAATAAGAAAATCAGGGAAGCACTGCATCCGGTTATTTATGCCTTTAGCGTAATCCCGTCAATATTATTGTCGCCGTTTGTACTGTTGTTGTCACCAACATTATTATCAGCTTCCATATTTTTGGTTGTATATAATATTGTCTGGGCAACGTTATTTGCTACAATCACAGGAATCATGACCATTGATAAGCGCTATTTGGACAAGGCAGCTACATTGGAACTGACAGGTGTAAAGCGGTTCATGAAAGTAATCCTGCCGGCAGCAAGTCCATCTATTCTGGCTGGTTTTGTAAATTCACTGAGAAGTTCTTTTGTAATGCTTGTATTTGCCGAAATGTATGGTGGCGGTTCAGGCATGGGCTATTTTGTAAAAAAGAATTCTGAACTTGGTGTATTTGCCAATACCTGGGTTGGATTTATCTTTATGGTAATTGTGTTAGTAGTTGTAATGCAGATATTTGAAAAGGTGAAAGAACAGCTGCTTAAATGGACAATTGATTAAAATTAAATGAAGATGAAAATATAGGGAAGTTGTGGTATATGGATGTGTATCACAGCTTCCCTTTTTTAACAAAAGCTAAATGCGTTTCATAAGTTACACTGCAATGTTCGGTGTCCAGTAGATATTATTTATCAATCTCACTCAGTGCAGCTTCATCAGCAACGATTGTTACATCATTATGTAACTGAAGGATGGAAGCCGGTACTTCCGGAGTGATTGCTCCATAGAGTACTTTCTTTAAGATCTCAGCTTTGTCTTTACCACTGACTACGACCAAAATTTTCTTTGCCTGCATGATATTCTTGATGCCCATGGTATATGCCTGGCGTGGCACCTCGTCTTCGGAAGCAAAGAAGCGTTTGTTGGCTTCAATTGTACTTTCTGTCAGATCAACACAGTGAGTTTCTTTTTCGAAAGCAGCTCCAGGCTCGTTAAAACCAATGTGCCCGTTGTGACCAAGTCCAAGAAGCTGGAGGTCAATACCTCCCTGGTTGCGGATAATTTCATTATAATCATCACACGCTTTTTTAGAATCTGCTTCCAGACCATTAGGGACAAATGTGTGGGATTTATTGATATTTACATGATTGAACAGATTGGTATTCATAAAGTAACGGTAGCTTTGATCATTTTCCGGACTTAAACCTTTATATTCGTCCAAATTGATACTCGTTACCTGTGAAAAATCTAAATCCCCTTTTTTATACCATTCGATCAATTGTTTGTAAGTTCCGACTGGGGAAGAACCTGTTGCAAGTCCAAGCACACAGTTTGGTTTCATAATAATCTGTGCTGAAATAATATTTGCAGCTTTTCTGCTCATGTCCTGATAATCTTTTGCTTTGTAAATAACCATAGCTATACCTCACTTTTCTTTTTTACTTTACATTCTGATAAATAAATTTCAGATGCATTTGTTTTGTTGTTATAAAATGTGTTTTCTGTAATGTAAAATTCCTGTTTCTGATATTAAGTATACTGATTTGTTTCATTATTTCAATATTATAAGCAAATATAGAAACTAGTTTCAAGGTCTGAAAAAATTACCATTGATTTGTGCAATGCTCACAAAAGAAGATACATAAAATTTGCGAAAAATTGAGTTTCAGTCAAAATATATGAAACTAGTTTCGAAATACATACAACATATTGAAAAAAGTTTCAGAAAAACTTATACTGCAACTAGAACAAAGGAGGACATTAAAGATGAATCAGAAGGTAGAAAACCTGAAAGGTAAATTAATTGTATCTTGTCAGGCATTGTCAAATGAGCCGTTGCATTCTTCTTTCATTATGGGACGCATGGCTTTAGCTGCAAAAGAAGGTGGAGCATTTGGAATCCGTGCAAATACAAAAGAGGACATTAAAGAGATTCAGTCACAGGTAGATCTTCCAATTATTGGTATTGTGAAGAGAGATTACGAAGACAGTGACATTTATATTACTCCTACCATGAAAGAAATTGATGAACTGATGGAAGTAAAACCAGAAATTATCGCAATGGATGCTACCATTTCCAAAAGACCGGGAAATAAGACACTGGATGAATTCTTCAAAGAAGCAAAAGAAAAATATCCGGATCAGCTTTGGATGGCGGATTGTTCTACTGTTGAAGAAGCAATTCATGCAGATGAACTCGGATTTGACTTTATCGGAACAACGATGGTCGGATATACAGAGCAAAGCAAAGGTGACAAGATTGAAGCAAATGATTTTGAAATTTTAAGAAAGATTGTTGCTGGAACAAAGCATCGTGTCATTGCAGAAGGAAATATTAATACTCCTGAAAAAGCAAGACATGTGATTGAGCTTGGAGCATATAGCGTAGTAGTTGGTTCAATTATTACAAGACCGCAACTTATCACAAAATCTTTTGTAGAAGAGATGAAAAAACTGGAAGCTTAATTAATTCACACATAAATCAAAAATCAAAAAAGAAAAAGGAGACAAGTAACTATGAGAAATCTTGATAAGTACAAAGGTGTTATCCCGGCATTTTATGCATGCTATGACAAAGACGGAAACATTAGTCCGGAGGCTGTTCAGGCACTGACAAAATACTTTGTTGAAAAAGGCGTCAAAGGTGTGTATGTAAATGGCTCTTCAGGAGAGTGCATTTACCAGAGCGTAGAGGACCGCAAGATTGTGCTTGAAAATGTAATGAAAGCTGCAGAAGGAAAGCTGACAGTTATCGCACATGTTGCATGCAATAACACAAAAGACAGCCAGGAACTTGCAAAACATGCAGAGAGCCTTGGGGTAGATGCAATCGCTGCAATTCCTCCGATTTATTTCCATTTACCAGAGTATGCAATTGCCAAGTACTGGAATGATATCAGTGCAGCAGCACCAAATACAGACTTCGTTATTTACAATATTCCACAGCTTGCAGGTGTTGCTCTTACACAGAGCTTGTTTGCTGAGATGAGAAAGAATCCGAATGTTATCGGTGTAAAGAATTCTTCTATGCCGGTTCAGGATATCCAGATGTTCAAACAGGCTGCAGGTCCTGACTACATTATTTTCAACGGACCGGATGAGCAGTTCATGAGCGGACGTGTCATCGGAGCAGAAGGAGCAATCGGTGGAACTTATGGTGTTATGCCTGAGTTATACTTGAAACTGGATGATTATGTAAAATCAGGCGAGATGGAAAAGGCAAGAGAAATCCAGTATGCATGTGACGAGATTATTTACAAAATGTGTTCTGCACATGGAAACATGTATGCAGTGATCAAAGCTATTCTCAAGATTAATGAAGGATTGGAACTCGGCGGAGTCAGAGAGCCGCTTCCGGCATTGATTGATGCTGATATGGACATTGTAAAAGAAGCTGCACAGATGATCTGTGATGCGAAAAAGAAATATTTATAAGTCGTAACATCGTTGCCCAAAGGAACATAGGGAGGAAGAAAGGATGCAGGGATTTACCTATATTGATTTGATTATTTTAGTAGTTTATCTGGCAGCAGTATTATTTGCCGGTCTTCATTTCGCTAAGAAGGAAATGAAAGGAAAAGAGTATTTTAAAGGTGACGGAACCGTGCCGTGGTGGGTTACTTCCGTATCTATTTTCGCAACTTTATTAAGCCCGATTTCATTCCTGTCACTGGCAGGAAACTCATATGCAGGAACATGGATCATGTGGTTTGCACAGCTCGGTATGCTGCTTGCAATCCCGATTACGATTAAATTTTTCCTGCCGATCTACAGTAAACTGGACATTGATACAGCTTATCATTATCTGGAACTGAGATTTGGAAGTAAAGGACTTCGTGTACTGGGAGCAGTGATGTTCATTGTTTACCAGATCGGACGAATGTCTATTATCATGTATCTGCCATGTATGGTACTTGGAAGCCTGACCGGAATCAGTGTAAACTTACTGATTATCATTATGGGTGTGATCGCTATTATTTATTCTTACACAGGTGGTCTGAAGTCCGTACTCTGGACAGATTTTATTCAGGGTTCTGTCCTTCTGATCGGTGTAACATTTGCCCTGGTCTTCCTTCTTGTGCATCTGGATGGAGGTTTTGGCGCGATTGCGCATGCATTTACGGCTGAGCACAAATTCCTTGCAGTAGATCAGCCGATTTTCAATGCAAACATTTTTAAAGACAGTGTATTTATCATGATTGTTGGTGCAGGGTTTAATACAATGGGATCTTATGTATCAAGTCAGGATATTGTACAGAGATTTACAACTACAACAGACACAAAGAAATTAAATAAAATGATGCTTACGAACGGAGCATTATCTATCTTTATCGCAACAGTATTCTATCTGATTGGTACAGGACTTTATGTATTTTATCAGCAGAATGCACTTCCACCGGCAGCAGCACAGGATCAGATCTTCGCATCCTACATTGCATTTGAGCTTCCGGTCGGCGTGACAGGACTTCTGTTAGCTGCTATTTATGCGGCAGCACAGTCTACACTGTCAACAGGATTGAACTCTGTAGCATCAAGCTGGACGCTGGATATTCAGGCAAATCTTTCTAAGAAAGAGCTTGGATTTGAGAAAGAGACTAAGATTGGACAGAGAGTATCTCTCCTTGTTGGTATCTTTGCAATTGTTGTTGCAATGGTACTTGCAAATGGTGGAGTGAAATCAGCATACGAGTGGTTCAATGGATTCATGGGACTGGTACTTGGTATCCTGATCGGAACATTTATCCTTGGAGCATTCACAAAAGTTGCCAATACATTTGGAGCAGTTGCAGCATTTATTGCATCATCAGGAGTTATGGTTTATGTAAAATATTTCGTTCCTGCTGACCATGTAACAATCTGGAGCTATTCCATCATCTCTATCGTTGTATCACTTGTAATAGGTATTCCGGCAAGTATGATTTGGAGAAAAGTAAAAGGTGACACAAGTGTGCCGGCTGCAAATACAACAATTTATAACAAATAAGGAGAAATCACTATGATTTTTGGAAATATTGATCAGTTAGAAGAGTTTCCATATCTTGAGGAAGCTGTAAAAGAGTGCTTTGAATATGCAAAAAATAACGATATTCTTTCTTATGAAAAAGGATGTCACGAGATTGACGGAGACAGGTTGTTTGTAAATGTGGTAGAGTATACAACAACGACACCAGAGGAGCGTTTCTGGGAGGCTCACAAGAATTATCTCGATATTCATGTAATGTTAAAGGGAACAGAGCAGATTGATTTGAACTTTATTCAGAACATGGAACTTAAGGAATTTGTTGAGAAAGATGATTTTCTTCCAATGGACGGAGAAAAAAATGCATCTGTTATATTAGGAGAAGGTGATTTTCTGATCTGTTACCCAAGCGATGGACATAGAACTGCAGTACAGGTGGGAGAGCCTGAGACAATTAAAAAGGCTATTTTCAAAGTGAAAATATAACAACAATACAGGCCGTATGACCTGTGGACAAGAGGGGTGAACCGCGGAAAATGGCTGGTTTGCCCTTTTTGCAGATTATTGTATATGAAAGCAAAGAATTGGCAGATTTTCAATGTGAAAGTTGAGAAGATAAAGCGAATCAGATATAATAGATATCACAGAATAGAGATGTCATAAAAAATGTGAACGGGGATTGCAAGATGAATAAGTATGTAAGCATTGATATTGGTGGAACTGCAATAAAATATGGAATCATCCGCGAAGATGCAGAGATTATATGTAAAAGATCTATGAAGACAGAAGCATGGAAGGGCGGTCCGGCCATTTTGCAGAAGGTGGTAGGACTTGTGGAAGAAATGAAGCAGGAGGTACCGGGGGAGATTAGTGGAATCTGTATCTCGACAGCAGGAATGGTAGATACCAAAGAGGGATCCATCTTCTATTCAGCACCGTTGATTCCTAATTATGCAGGAACACAGTTTAAGAAGACACTGGAAGAGATGTTTCAGGTTCCGTGTGAGGTAGAGAATGATGTAAATTGTGCAGGCCTTGCCGAGAACCGTTCTGGTGCAGCAAAAGGAGCTAAAGTAGCACTGGTATTGACGATTGGTACTGGAATTGGCGGTTGTATTGTGATTGACGGGAAAGTATTTCATGGTTTTAGCAATAGTGCATGTGAAGTTGGATATATGCATATGGATGACAGCGATTTTCAGACACTTGGAGCAGCAAGTATACTGACAAAGAAGGTAGCAGAATGGAAAGGCGAGCAAGAAAATATCTGGGATGGCTATCACATTTTCGAAGAAGCAAAAAGAGGTGATGAATTGTGTAATCGAGCAATTGATGAGATGTGCGATGTACTTGGAAAAGGAATTGCTAACATTTGTTATGTCATTAATCCAGAAATCGTTGTACTGGGTGGTGGCATTATGGCACAGGAAGAATTCTTAAAAGACCGGATTAAGGCAGCTATGGACAAGTATCTTGTATCAAGTATTGCCAAACACACAAAGCTTGCATTTGCGAAACATCAAAATGATGCAGGAATGTTAGGAGCATTTTATCATTTCTGTAACGCGAGACATCTGATGTAGGAGAGATGATTGTAGATGGAATATTATGTAAAATCAGTAATTCCGATTATTGAATCAAACTATGACAAATTTACGGCAACAGAAAAGACCATTGCAGACTTTTTTATTCACAATCAGAAAAAGATGGACTTTTCTGTAAATCATATCGCAGAACTTTTGTATACTTCAAAAGCAACACTGACACGATTTGCACAAAAGTGTGGATATCACGGATACAAAGAATTCATTTATCAATATGAGGAGACATTTGTAGAGAAACAGGAAAAGATTACCGGAAATACGCGTATGGTCCTGAATGCATATCAGGAACTTCTGAATAAAACATATAGTCTGGTGGATGAAAGTCAGGTAGTCCGGATTATAGGTTATCTGAATAAGGCTGAAAAGGTGATTGTGTGTGGGCGCGGAAGTTCAGGATTTTCAGCAAAAGAGATGGAAATCCGCTTTATGAGAATCGGTGTAAATGTGGACTCTATGACAGATTCAGATATGATGCGTATGTCATCGGTATTTCAGGACAAAAGATGCCTTGTATTTGGATTCAGTATCAGTGGGGAGACAGAGGAAGTGATATATCTGCTGGAAGAGTCGTATAAGAGGGGTGCCAAGACGGTACTGTTTACGATAAATAATCGGGAAGGTTTTGAAAATTACTGTACGGAGGTCGTGTTATTACCATCTCTGAAACATCTGAATCATGGAAATGTAATTTCACCTCAGTTCCCGATTCTTGTTATGTTGGACATCATCTATGCATATTACATGGAACAGAATAAGTACTTAAGAGAAGAGATGCATGACAGTACACTTCGAGCACTGGAAGAAAGAGAAAACAGGGAAAAGAAACTATATCAGATGTGAGATAACTCCCACCTTGGCAGGCAGCGTTAAATAAGCCGAGGCATTCTTGAATAGAAAGGAAAGAAAATATGATCATAGATAATGTGAAAGTTTACACGGAAGAGAAGACATTTGTAAAAGGTGGAATTATGCTTGACGGGGACAAAATCCAGAGAGTATATGCAGAAGAGGAAAAGCCACAGTTTGGTGAGGAAGAGGTATTGGACGGTGATGGTGCATATGCAATTCCGGGCCTGATTGACCTTCATTTTCATGGCTGTAAAGGAGATGACTTTTGCGATGGAAATGAAGAGGCGATTGAAAGGATCGCACAGTATGAGGCCTCCATTGGTGTGACCGCTATTGCTCCGGCGACCATGACACTTCCGGTGGAAGAACTGAAACAGATCTTAAGTGTTGCAGTAAAATATAAGAAAAACGGGACAAGCCCAAAAGCAGCAGATCTTGTGGGAATTAACATGGAAGGTCCTTTTATCAGTAAAGTAAAAAAAGGAGCACAAGATGAGAGAAATATTATTCCGTGTAATGTAGAAATTGCGGAGCAGTTTCTGGAAGCTTCCGACGGACTGGTGAAATTTATTGGAATTGCTCCGGAAGATAATGAAGATTATCTGGAATTTATCGAGGAAATGAAAGGGAAAGTTAACATTTCTCTGGCTCATACGAATGCTGATTATGATACAGCGAAGAAAGCATTTGACGCGGGAGCAAACCATGCAGTACATCTCTATAACGCGATGCCGGCATTTAATCATCGCGCACCGGGAGTGGTTGGTGCTGTTTATGATGGTAAGCATGTGATGGCAGAGATCATCTGTGATGGGATACATATTCATCCGGCTATGGTCAGAGCAACTTTTGAGATGATGGGGGCTGACCGTATGATTCTGATTAGTGACAGCATGCGTGCGACCGGGATGCCGGACGGACAGTATACACTTGGCGGATTGGATGTCAAGGTCGTAGGAAAACGTGCGACATTAGTATCTGATGGTGCAATAGCAGGTTCAGCAACGAACCTCGCGGATTGTATGAGAACAGTTGTAAAAGAAATGCAGATTCCACTTGAGACAGCTATTGCCTGCGCAACTATTAATCCGGCGAAGAGTCTTGGAATTGATGATCAGTATGGTTCGATTAAGGCAGGTAAGAAGGCAGATATTGTACTTCTGAAGGATAATCTGGATCTGCAGGCAGTCGTAAAAGATGGTGTAAGACTGTAAATATGATGCTAGGGTTATGGGAGTGCAAAGCACGGAACAATCCGTAGGCATCATAGTTGGGGCTTTTGCCCCCAACTCATAAATGTAAGTGTAGGAAAGTCCGACATTTTGTGAGAGTACAAAAATGGCGGACTTTTTTGTTGCCAAGCATACGACAAAAAGGTCCGGTGGACCTTTTTTAGTAGACTTTTTCAGTTCGTGAAAGTTTGTTAATATGTTGAGAAGTCCATGGTATAAACTTATAATAACAGATAATAGCCCCCTTCCACCTTGTATATACTCCATGAGAAGGTTCGGAAAAATATGTTGGAAATCTGTGACGAGAAGGAAAAATCAGCCTCTACTTTTCAGTGCAGGATGATGGAATTGGCATCGAGGAAGAAAAGCAAAAACTTATTTTCCAGAATTTTGAGCAGGCAGATGAATCTGAGATAGCAAGAAGGCAGGGAACAGGATTAGGTCTGGCAATCAGCCGCAGACTGATCCATATGATGGATTCAGTTCCAAGACCAAGGCCCTCATGTTTGGAGGAAACGAAATGTCCTTCTTGATCGATATCCAGGGAACCGGAAAATGTATTATCGAGAATCTGGGTGGACAGCTGATGGTTTCTAGTCTGTAATTCTATAATTTTCTGCTGTTCCAGTACAAGCTTAGATACAATTGAGTAAATCAGAAATGCACCGGCGTTGATGAAGAATAAAAATACAACATTGCCTGGACGCATTGCTGATTCCAGACTGGAGCGGTTGGCATTTCCGTAGATCGTATAATTCCACATCAGATAAAATGTACAAGGGATGATCCAAAGATAATGCCTTTCCATTCCGGAAGATTTCTGTTCTACCGCAGGTTTATATATTTTTTTTCTGTATGAAAAAAATAGCGGAATACACAAAATAATTTCTACCAAAAAGAGCAAGAATGAAAATGACCAGCGATAGGACTGGCGGGCTAGTTCCGGGAAAAGGTATCCTTCGATACATTTGGAGGAGATGACAGCCAGATTAGCAACATTTGAGATCATTAGTAAAATAAAAAGTGTCTTTCCCACCGGCACATTTACTGCAAAAAAGTAAAAGATGGCATAAAGTGCTGTGCTGGCAACGCTGATCAGTCCGACATTTCCGTGGAAGAAAAAGGCAGCCCAGATGCCAAGCCATATCTGAACAATTGTAAGCAGAACAATCAGGATGGCGGTTGTGACATCAGAGAAGCGCAAATTTTCCCAGAATGGGTAAAGGGCAAGGAGCATAAATGGAAGGAAGTTAAGAAGTGCATATATGCATACTTCGACGATACGATATACAGGTGGCATTATACGACACCTCCTTTGCGAAGCTGTTGGAAGCAAAATGATGAATAGGCGCTGATTACGTCCTTGGCTTTGCGCCTGCTGATAGGAAGGTAAGAGCCATTGCTCATAATAAAAGTGTCATCTTTCTGCATGAAAACTTCGTAAAAATTCACAATGATACCACGGGAAGAACTGTAAAAATAAGGGTAAGCACATAATTTTGGCTCGACTTCTGCAAAAGAAAGCCGGGAGATAATATCGCCATTTTTCTTACAGTGGAAAACCATTCTGTGGGAGGTATAGTCGGCATAAATAATGTCACGAAGCAGGACGGACTGACCGTCTGGTAAGGAAAGAGAGCGGGTGCGTTCCAGCTCTGCCAGATTCAGACGGTCCAGCATGGACTTTACATTCGTCTCAGTATATGGTTTGAGCAGGTAATAGCAGGCATCCACTTCATAGCTTTCGCTTGCAAAATCATTGCTGGTCGTGCAGAAGACAAGGCGGACGTTGTGATCCGTCTCGCGGATCTTGCGGGCAACATCGACACCGGTCAGATCTCCCATGAAAATATCAAGGACTACAAGGTCATAAAGTCCGGCAGTAAAGCGGGACAAAAATTCTTCTTCACTTGAGAAATCATCAATGGAAATTGTAGATGGATCAGTCAGGTCATTAAAATATGTATGAAGTATTTTTAATTCATTTGGATCATCATCAATAAAAGCGACTCGCATATGCCCACCTTCTGATGGATATGTTTTTGTTGTTTTTATCATAGCAAAATCCAATAAAAACGCAAATCATGTGTTATAGAATGACGCGCAGAATAAAGTAAGTATCTGTCACCGAAAACTGGCAGCTTCCATTCAGTTTTTCAGCAACATACCAGATACTTTTTGTTCCAAACCCGTGTCCGGCTTCGGAAGTATATGGAAGTCCATTCATAAAATCCGGCTTATCTGCATAAGTATTTTTCAGAGAAATCAGTAATTTTTCTTCATTCAGACGCATATCCAGTTTAATCTCACGTCTCGCTTCCGGAAGTTTCAGGACTGCATGGATCGCATTTTCCAAAGCATTAGAAAGAATTGCAGTCATATCCACGTCAGAGACTGCAAGAGTCTCCGGAAGTTGTATAGAGTATTCAAAATGAATATAGTTATGTTCCAGTTCACTCTCATGAGAAGATAGAATTAAGTTTATAATTTCATTTTTACAATATCGCTTTGTTACGGTTTTGTCAGAAGTATGGATGACTTCGTTAATATATTCCAATGCTTTTTCATTGTCGTTATTTTCAATATAAGAAGAAATGCTTAATAAAAAATGTCTCATATCATGGCGCAGAATAGAGACTGCGTGTTCGGAGCGGCGTATCGCGTCCAGTTCCTTTTCAGACTGGATCCGCTTCATTTCCATAATCTGGTTGCGCTGTTCTGCTTCTTTATTGGCTTCGTATTCCTTGAAATAAAGAAACAAAAACATCAGATAAGTGATGCAGAGCACGAATCCAAGAAATTCGCCAACTACCTTTGAGCCGGAATAAAGAAGTAAAGTATATTTACTTGTCATATAATCAAAGATGTAATAGACAAAAGGCATAAATCCGAGGATAGCCAGTGAACGAGCCGGCTTCTGCAGAAGCTGTGCAGTAATGTCGGAAACGTAATGGACAAGCAGGATAAATACGATAATGGTCACGCAGATACGGACACTGTAATAGATCCATTCCTGACTGGTCAATGTCAGTGCTGCAATTCCGGTCCAGTTACTGATCTGGCAGCAGAGGTATGCAGTCAGAACAGCCAAAATGGAGTTGGCCATTTTATATTTGTAATAAAAAGTAAGAAACAATACAAGCGGAATGTGAATAATGAAAGGATAGACCTGTTCCGTGAAACTGGTTCCATACAATACAAAAGAAAGCACATAAAAAACACCTGTAACACATGAAAAAGTTAACAAGGCAAGGATATTCTTCCGGTTCATGCGGATGCCGAGAAATGCGGCAGATGCGTAGACACCGAACAATAATGTAGTTGTGTTATGAATCAGGCTTAAAATATTTACAAGCATCGTAGTTTCCTCTTTTGTTCGAAAATATGTGGATAAAATCCAGATCCGGTGTACAAATCGTGGAAAACATATCTATATATCAGGAGTCCTGGAACATCTGGGCAAAATAAGCCTCTTTGAAAGCTTTTGCGTAGCCTCTGGAAACCGGAATGTTCCGCCCGGATTTCGTAGTAATCTCAGCTGAGGTAAAATGATCTACATTTTGCAGATATACAAGGTAGCTTCGATGACATTTGAAAAATCCATCCTGCGAAGAGAAACGATCCTCAAAGGAATGAAATGGTTCTGTGGACTCTATGATATTGCCGGAGCGCAGATGAAAGAAAACTCTCTTATTCTGAGCTTCTGCGTATTCAATTTCATGAAAATACAGTTTCTGATAACCGGTGACAGTTTTGATCACCATGTTCTTTGGTTCTTCTGCAAATGATTGGGCACATTCGTCCAAAAGTTCCTTGAGCTTATCATAGGCAATTGGTTTCAGCACATATCCCTGAGCTTTGACCTCATAAGACTCTAAGGCAAATTCCGGTGATGAAGTCAGAAAGATGATTTTAACGGACTTATCGCGCTGACGAAGTTCCCTGGCAGCATCCATACCATTTAAAAGAGGCATGATAATGTCCAAAAAAATAATATCCAGCCGCTCTTCTGTATTGGCAGCGACTAGCTTATCACCGTTATTAAAAGTGTATATTTTTACCGGGATCCGGCGTTCATCGGACCATTTCCGAATTAATTTTTCAGCACAGATCAGGAATATCTTGCTGTCATCACAGATGCCTATTTTCAGCATATTTTCACTCCAGTTCATTTTTCTATAAATACATTTTAATATAGAAACACTTTTCTTTCAATAAAATCAAATTGCAGTTCGCGCCGTATAAATGACAACTCGCGCCGGAGACAAAAATAGGACAGGAAAATAGGTATAATGTTAGATGGGATTAGGATAATTAATTTGGTAATGAAATAGGACGTATGAATAAAATATAAAGGAGAGAAAAGAGATGAAGAAAAAAATCTGGGCATGCCTGATGGCGCTGGCGATGGTACTGACCATGCTGCCGGGAATGGCTGTGAAGGCAGAGGCGGAGACAGTGGTAGATTATGGCTTGAAAGTCAAAGGTGTAGCTGTGACAAGTGAAAATTTAAGTGGGGAGGACTGGAGTTTTGATCCGGCTACTTATAAGCTTACACTGACGAATTTTTCCTACAAAGGTGCAGGAGCAGGAATTTCTACCAATCTACATAAACAGCTAGAGCTTGTTATAGAAGGGAAAAATATAATTGAGAACACAAGTTCTAATGAAAGCTGGAATGTTGGAATAGATGGAACAATACTTGTAATAAGTGGAAGTGGTGAGCTTACTTCTATTGGAGGTACTGGTTCTACCAGTCATGGAATAAGTGTGAACAACTTGACAGTAAATAGTGGAACTGTTATTGCAACTGGAAAAAGTGTTGCAGGAAGTAGTGGAATCTATTCTTCAGGTGCAGTAACTATAAATGGTGGAAATGTTACTGCAACAGCAGAAACATCAGGTTCAAGTACTAGCCGTGGTATTGAATGCGGGGGGACTTTTACTCTTAATGGCGGTAAGGTTAATGCCAGTGCAGGAGCAGGTTATAATGGAAGTTATGGATTAGAGGCCGGAAGTATCACTTTTAATGCAGGAACAATAGAATTACAAGGGGAGACTAAGGCATATAGATCTAGAAGAGCTAATAAGGAATCAGATGAAAAAACATTCAAATTTTCAGGAAAGCAACAATTAACAGCATCTAATTTTACATTTATTCCGCCAACAGATCTGATTTATGATGGAAAAGTGAAACAGGCAGAAGTTCGGGCAAACCAGGGGATTTCCTGTGGCGCTGTTACTGTAAAGTATTATAATGAAGCAGGTGAAGCGGTGACACCGGCAGAAGCCGGAACATATACGGTAAAGATTGATGTCACTGAAAATGATGAGTATAAAGAGGCATCTGATTTAACTTCAGATACTTGGAAGTTTACAGTTGACTATGGCGTGGCAGTTAAAGATCAGATGTATACTGTAAGCGGTATGAATGAGAATGGCTGGGCTTGGTACGAAGTTACTATTACCGCAAAGAAGAACTATAAGATTGGTCCGTCAACAGATGATTTCAAATCCAGTATCATTCTTGAAGAAGACACAAATGATGGTGTTATCGAATTTTATATTAAGGATGAAACAACACAGAAGATTTATAAAGGAACTGAAAATTATAAAATAGATGGAAAGAATCCTAAATTTGATGGCATCTCTTATCGTGATAAAATTTGTTTTTCAAGACAATTTCAGGTAATAGAGACCAATTTGGTTAAAGTTACGGATACTGTAGGTGAGATTGAAAAAGAACTTGTTCCAGAAAATGGTGTATATACAATATCAGGTGCGGGAGTGCATGAAATCAAGGCGAGTGATGCATCAGGCCGCAGTGCATGGATTTATGTCACGATTAATGGAGCACATACGCCAGAAGCGAATTCAGG
>ERZ772818.1685-NODE-1685-length-18504-cov-4.005149_pt1 | contig 18504 bp, 24 predicted proteins | sample MGYA00580837_ERZ772818 | MGnify/ENA primary metagenome ERZ772818 (study PRJEB29015, sample SAMEA2737671) | human gut metagenome | biome: human gut; feature: human-associated habitat; material: faeces | place: China | collected 2012 ...
AATACTTCCAAAGCTAAAAATGATTTTGATGCTCTTATAAAATTCAGAAAACTATGTTTCAATTTCTACTGTCTCATTATTCTTTTTCTAATTTTTGGCTGTTTATTTTATTTTGCAACAGCCTATTTTTTTAGAAATATTACGAAGTTTATCTTTTAACGATTGAGCACTTTTAATCATAATACATACCAACCATTTCCATAACTTGCTGATCTATACCCATTTTTTTTGAATACAAAGACAATTTTTTTAAATCCTTATCTTTATAGTGCATATATAATCGAACAGATTTTTTTACTTGTTCAAAATCCATTCTGTTTTTTGAACGAATAATATCACAAATTGATCTTTCAAGATCATAGGCTCGTACAATATGTCCATCAGGTGTTTGAACCTCGCGTAATCCTAAATCAATAATATTATCCGAAACATAAAATACATTACATTTTTCGTTTAGGCTATTAACGTGATACCTTTGTGGTACTGTTACAGTATATTCGTAAGGAAATTCTTCTGTTAAATTAGAAAAATAAAGTGCATTCATATGTGAAAAGATAACTTTTTTATACTTCATTTGGAACATATAATAACTATCCTGAAAGACATCTGGTCTTGCATAAATTCCTCTTGACAAAGACTCCAATTCATTATTTTTTTCATTATCGATAAATATTGACGATCAATATCAAGAATATCAACCATGCGAGTAGATATCATACCATTATTTTGATTTACAATTTGTCTGATACTATTCAAATATATTTTTCCTTGTTCATCAGGATATTCTTGAGTTAATAAATTTATTTGTTCAGACATAGCTATTATATCCTTATAGTAATTATCATCAATTTTGTTAATATCAACGATTTCAGTTTTAATAAAAGAAAGATTTTCTTTTATTTTTTTTGTGGGAATTGTTAAAGCATCTATGCTTTTTACATATTTTTTTACTAAAATACCATCTATTTCATATTTAGAATCTAATTCAAACATACTGAACTCTCCTTTCTTTTACAATTACACTGAAAATCCATTAATTTTCAGTGTAATTGTAAAGATAAAATAACGGAATATTCATCATTATTTACAAGCTTCTTCAATTGCAACAGCAATGGCTACAGTAACTCCAACTAATAAATTCTTTCTTATTAAAAAAAGAAGTGTTTTTCACACTTCCTAAGCATTTTCTTTTTTCATTTTTTTATTTAAATAAATGTAGAAACATACATTTAGTATAATACCAACAATTGTCGCAATTGGTGCAGCTAAACCAATATTTGTTAAATTTGCATGCGGTTGAATTGACATATAGTAAGAAAGTGGTAAACGTACAAGAAGTGTTTGAATAAGTCCTTGTACCATGACCCATACCGTTTGATAATGACCGTTAAAATAACCAATCATACTAAATAATATTGCTGTTACAATTGTTTCTATAGCAAATCCTTTTAAATAAGCATAGCCTTGTAAAATAACGGCTTTTTCTGTTGTAAAGATACTTGTAAGTAAATCTCCTTTAAATAAAACTAAGATAAAGACAACAACACCAATTATTAAGCCAATACCCATTCCTGTAAACATTGCATGTTTTGCTCTTTTTTCATCACCAGCACCCACATTTTGGGCAACAAAAGAAGCCATTGATTGCATTAATGAACTTGGTACTAACATAGCAAAGTTAACGATCTTACAAGCTACACCATAACCGGATGAAGCTTCTAATCCTAAACGGTTAATAAAAGCACATAAAGCTAAAAATGAAATTTGTGTTAAACATTCTTGAAGCGCTAATGGTAATCCAATTTTTAAAGCTCGAACACAATGTGGATTGATTTTAAAATCATGCTTTGTAATTTTAAATGGCAGTTTTCTTTTAAATAACAACATTAAAGCAAAAACAACACTGATTGCTTGGGCAAAAACAGTGGCCATTGCGGCTCCTGCTGCATCTAAGTGTAATCCTGCAACAAGAACTAAATCACCAATAATATTAATAACACAGGCAACTGCCACAAATAAAAGAGGTGATTTACTATCGCCTAAACCTCTAAAGATCGCTGATAATAGATTATAAGCAACAATAAAGAAAATACCTGCCCCACAAATTCTTACATAAGTAGCAGTTAAACCAAGTGCTTCTTTAGGTGCTTGCATCAAAGTTGAAATTGGTGATGCTAACGTAATCATAATTACAAATATAATTGCAGAAATAATTGCAAAAACTACCGTTGCTCCTCCTATTAAAGCACCAATCGAATTCATTTTCTTTTCACCAATATATCTTGCAATTAAAACTGTAATTCCCATCGCAAATTGTGTTACCACAAATGTTATCAAGTTTAAAACTTGACTTCCTGTAGAAACTGCTGAAAGTCCTGCTGTTGTTCCAAATCTTCCAACAACAAGTAAATCAACCGCTCCATAGGCCGCTTGTAAAATAAGCGCTCCTAAAACGGGAATCATAAATAATGATAATTTTTTTAAAATACTTCCCTGCGTAAAATCTGATTTAGAGTGTTCCATTATTTTTCTCTCCCTTCACACATAACTTCATAAAACTTTTCAATAGTTTGAATCATACAATCTGCTTCATCATTAGAAACATGATTCAAACACAAGGCTAATTTTTGAAAATAATCTTTATTGTATTTTTCAAAAATCATTTTTCCTTCTTTTGTAACGGTCACATAAGTGACACGTCCATCATGTTTAGCTGTTTCTTTTTTTAAATATCCTTTTTCTTCCATTGCATGAATTGTACGTGTAACTCCCGGACGAGGAAGATTTAAAACTTCACTCACATCTGAAACCTTCACTTTTTGATTTTTTTCTTCAAGTTCGATAATCGTTTCTAAATAACGTACATAGGATGGTAAAACTCCTTCAGGAAGTTTAGGCAACATATCTAAAATCCTTTTAGCCATGTAACAGCTATCTAACATTTCTTTTACTTTTTCGCTTTTCATTAATTTCTCCTATTAATTACCGATGTTAATTATCATTGGTAATTATATAATTATAAAAAAGATTGTCAAGAAAAAAGATACTAACAAATTGTCAATATCTTTTAATCGTTATGCTCTATAGCAAACCCAAATAATATCACTTTTAAATCTTCATCTAAAATAGAAGTATTAGTAGCTGGACCATCAATAAAATCCATGTGTTCTGCACAAATTCTTCATATAAAATTTCACAAATTGCTTTTAACTTACCTTCCTTATAAACATCTTCTAAAACTTTACAAGCAATTTTATTTCCTTCTAGATAACGATCATTGCTTGGATTGACTTTCTCCTAAGGTTAAGCTCTATGAATAATCATCCTATCTAAATAATCAAGTCCCATTATTTCAAGGGTTTGGACAATACTTTCTTTGGTTACTTGACATGTTTACGGATATCTTTGCCTATACCTTTTTCATTACCATATGATTGTCCTATATCAAAATGATGATAACCTAATTTTATATTTTAATTTCAATGTGAATAAAATGTGCATAATGTGCACAACTTGTGAAAATCTATTTTATTATATGTGCCGTAATAATGGTATAGCTTGAAGCATTAATTGTTATTTTTATAGCACCATTTTCAATATACCAGTTTTTCCCTTTACGGTATATCAAACTCTTTTTATCTAAAACCTTACTCTTACAAAATTCCACAACATCTTCTTCAATTCCTAAATTTCTTTTAATTCTTGATATACCTAAATGTGTTGTATGAATTTTATAAATATTCATTAATAATTCATTCTTATCCATCTTGATGACTTGTCCTTTTTAAAATAGTATCCTATTACTTCCCATTAACATTCCTAAACTTAAATAATGATCTTTTGATATTTGTTTCTTTGTATTCATTAAAACAACAATGACAACAATTAATAAAAATTCTTTCATAAATTCACCCAATCTTTTGTTTTCTTTTACTAATCATTAAGGTAATCAAAACAAAGCTTAAGGTAAATCCTAAAACAATAATACCATTAATAATTATTGGTTGTAATGTTTCTAATTTAAAATATTCTAATGTTTTAATAAGTTCATTATTTTGTACAAAATAATACGTTGGTAAAATATGAGCAATTTTTAAAACATAACTTGGCATAAATGACATTGGCACAAAACATCCACAAAGAAACGATGTTCCTAAAGCAACAACATTGACAATACCTCCAATAGCTTGCTTATTATGGGTAATCGTTCCAATTAAGAATCCTACGGCCAAACTACATATTGAAAAAACAAATGAATTTAAAATATAAGCAATCCCATTACCGCTTAACATAATTTCTTTAAATAAGATAAAACTAATAATCATATAGGCTAACCATACAATAAAAGAAGCAAGGCCTAATGAAGCAAAAACGATCCAATTATATTTACGATATGAAAAACTGCTCATAATTGTTCTTTTTCGTACACCCTCTTGATTTAAACTTGCAAGAATCATTGTCATACAATAAACTCCCCCGGCAAGTAAGGCATAGTTTAAGAAATTAAAATAAACATTTACTTGATTCAATTTAGAACTATCTAAGGATGTGTGGAGTTTTACTTTTGTTTTTTGGTTAATCACTTGTTTGACTTTTTGATTTAAAGCTTTACCTTGATAATGTTCTTTATAAAGATTGACTGTCTTTATATATTTTTCAATTAACATTTGGGTAAAAGAAGCATTTTCATTACCATTTGATTTATATTCAATCATTGGATTTTTATCATTTACAAGATCATCACCAAAGTTTTCAGGAATATACACAACATAACTTACATCACGATAAAATAAGGCATCATCTACTTTTTCTTGATCATTGATATCGATATCTTTTAATGTCGCTTGTTCTTTTAAATACGAAACAAATCCTTTGGTTATTTCATTGTTTTGATCCTTATTTACAATCAAAATATCTGGTTTTGTTGCCTCATAATGATTCATATTACCAGAAGTTGTATTAAATAATGTAATTGCAAGTAAGATCACTGTATAAAGAATTAAGTTTCCTTTTAATTTATTTAAGATTTTAAAAACGGTACTAAATATAATCATATTGTTCCCTCCTTAAAGCCCTAAAAGAAATAAATAAACATACAATAATAAATACTCCTAAACAACAAATATCTCTGATATAGCGATTAAATGTATTGTAATAATATAAAGCATAAAAACCATCGGTAATCAAATTATTAGGATTGATAAGATTAATAATAGGTATATTTTTATCAATAACATATTTTAAAGTAACACCCATCATTCCAGATAGAACCGAGAAAAACATAGAAATCGCAATATTAATTCCTGTTTTTGCTTGTTCAGAAACTCTAAAAACAGAAGCAATAAATATTCCCATCGAAATACCTGCTAAATCACCAACTAAAGAAAGAATGATTATATAAAGCCATTGATTACCAAATTCAACATTTAAACCAAATTTTAAAAAGATTAAAAGAATCGCTAAACCAACAAGGCTTACTAAATAAGAACCTAGTGCTGAAGATAAGACAAGTATTCCTTTTTTATTTGGTGAAACAGAAACTCTTTTCCCTTTAGCGGACATATTCGCCAATTGATTATTAATAGCTGTTAAACCTAACATTCCACCATACATACAAGCCATGGCAATTAATGTATAATATTCAATTTGCATATAACTTAAATGACTACTTGATGTGTCTTTTAAAGATACTTCTTGATTATTGAGCTTTTGAAGAATATCATGTACAATTTGTTGAACATTAAAATTGTAGTTTCCTTGTTGTATTTCATTTTCAATTTGTTTCTTTGTTAGATCTTCTATCATCCTCTTATTTTGTTTAATTTCATCCATAACAAATTGCAAGATTGTTTGTTCCATACCATTTTCTTTAATCACAATTTGTGGTTCTTGTTTATTAAAGAGAACATATCCTTCTATTTCATTATCTTCTAAAAGCTGAATCGCTTCTTTTTTATTTACATAATGAATATGAAATAACTGATCCTTATTTTTTTTATCAGAAAGCTCTTTAAAGGTTTCTTGATAAATTGTTTGGTTTTGATATTCCTTATTGTCAATAACTGCAATATCAAAAACTTGTAAAGTTTCGTCTTTTTCAATATTTTCAAAAGCCATGTGAAAGAAAATACCTAAAATAATAGGAAAAGCAAACATCCAAAAAATAAGAACTTTATTTTTAAAAAGTATTTTAACTGTATACTTTAGATTATGAATAAACATCAATCTCTCAATTCCTTTCCTGTTAATTTTAAGAAAACGTCATTAAGAGTTGGACCTACACGTTCAATCTTTTCCTCAATATTTGCTTCTTTTTTTAATTCATCACTTGTTCCTTGAGCAATGATCTTTCCTTTATCTAAAATAATAATACGATCACACAGTATTTCTACTTCTTCCATATAATGTGTTGTATAAACAATTGTAGCCCCTTGATCTCTTAATTTTTTTATACCATCTAAAATATGATTACGACTTTGTGGATCAACTGCAACAGTTGGTTCATCTAAAAAAATCAGTTTAGGCTTATGGGCAATCCCACAAGCAATATTTAATCTTCGAAGTAAACCTCCGGAAAGTTGTTTAGGTAAGAACTTTTTAAAATCATTTAATCCTACTAAGTTAATTGCATCATCAACATATTGTTTTCTTTGTTTTTTATCTCGAATATATAAACCACAAAAATAATTAATATTATCATAAACATTCAATTCATCAAAAACTGCTACTTCTTGAAAAATAACCCCTATTTTTGCTTTTAAATCATAAGAATCAGGTTTCATTTCTTTACCAAAAACCTTAATAGATCCTTCCTGGTACTTAAGTAATGATAAAATAGAGTTAATAGTTGTACTTTTTCCACAACCATTAGGTCCTAATAATCCTAAAATTTCTCCTTGATAAACATTAAAAGATAAATCATCAATTGCTTTTAAATTTTTATACTCTTTTGTAAGATGTGAAACCTCTATTACTTTTTCCATCATTCTTTTCCTTCCTTATTCTTTTTTGCAAGTTGTACCAAAATTTCTTCTTTTACATTTCCTTTTTTTACTTCATAAAGAAGCATTGAAACATATTGATCCTTCAACAAATCTACAATTTCTTCATCATTAAATTCAACAGTTTGATGTGCTACTAAACTCGCAATCCCATTAACATATAACCACATTCTTAAATGAAATTGTTTAGCATTTTCATTTGACATACCCGTTTGTTTAGAAATCGTTTCAAATATTTTATTGGCAGAATGAAACAAATTAATAAAATCAAAAGCTTCTTCATTCATATCATTATTAAACATAAGCTTAAATAATTCTGGTTCTTCTTTTGCAAAGCGAATATAGTTGATTCCAATATCTTTATATTCTAATGAACCTGTTTCACTTTTCAAAACTTCACGATCAAAAATCTTTACAATTTCATCAATTACATCTTTTTTTAAATCATCCATATTTTCATAAATATAAAAAAGTGGTTGTGTTGAACAGCCTAATTTCTTTGCAAGCTTTCTGGCATTTAAAGCATTGAGTCCTTCATGGCTAATAATCGAAATACTTGCTTTTAAAATATCTTCTTTTTGTATTTTTCTTTTTGCTGGCATAAAAGCCTCCTTTCTATAACCAATGTTATATATAACTCTTGTTATAATTATAACAATATCTTCTTATCATTGTAAAGAAAAAGGATATTGCAAAATATCCTAACCATTTAAATAAGCTGCTTTTAATAAGTTTTGTACAACTTCATTTTCACTTTTATATAATTGTTGTATTGTTCCTTTTTCTATGATTTTCCCATTATTTAAAACAAGAACCTGATGACAAAACTCATGAACCAATGAAAGATCATGACTAATGAAAAGAATAGAGATATGATTCTTTTCAACATACTTTTTTAAGAGTTCAATAATTTCTCTTTGTACAACATGATCTAAACTGCTGGTAATTTCATCACAAATAAGTAATCGTGGGTGAATAATCAAAGCACGCGCAATAGCTATTCTTTGTAATTGTCCCCCACTTAGTTCATGGGGATATTTTTCTAAACAGCTTTCATCCATTCCTACTTGTTTTAAGATTTTTTTTATATAATCCAAAGCTTCATTCTTATGAAGATGATAAAAGTAATGATAAGGTTCATATAAAAAAACTTTGATTTTCATCCTTGGTGAAAAACTTTCAATTGAATTTTGAAGAATAAGTTGTATATCTTTACGACTCTTTTTAAAATCAACTGTTTTTCCTTGATATAATAAAGAACCTGAAGAAGGTTTTTCAATACCTGAAACAAGTCTTGCAAGGGTACTTTTTCCACACCCACTAACACCAATAACACCAACAACCTCACCTTCATTGATACTAAAATCAAGATGATTTAAAACAGTCTTATCGTATTTCTTTGTAAGATTTTTAGCTTCAAATAGTCGCATTATTCTTTTCCTTTCGTAATAGTGACTTTGTATAGGGATGCTTAGGAGTATTAAAAAGAGTCTCTACATTTCCTTTTTCTACAATCATTCCATCTTTAATAACAACTATTTGATCTGCAATATAACGTGCCACTTGAATGTTATGTGTTACAAACACAAAGGTTGTTTGTTTTTTTAGATTTAAAAGATAATCTAAAATTTGTTTTTGAATAACAACATCTAAACTGCTTGTCGGTTCATCAGCCAAAACAAGTGAAGGTTGTAAACATAATATTAAAGCAATCATCACTCTTTGAGCCATTCCTCCTGATAATTCAAAAGGATACTTGTTTAAAATAGTTTCTTCTAGCCCCATTTGTTTTAAATAATGAATAGCTATTTCTCTTGACTGTTTTTTAGAATATTTAAAATGAGTATGTAAACTTTCATAGAAATGTTCTTCAATATTTTGATAATCATCAAAATAAGTTAAAGGATTTTGAAAAATCATGCCTATTTTTTTCCCTCTATAACAATCTAAATCCTTTTCTAATAAATTATCTTCTTCAAATAAAATTTTACCCTCTATAATTTTTGCATCATCACTTAACAATCCCATTGTTGCTTTAAGTAATGTTGATTTCCCACTACCACTTTGACCGACAATAACTGTAATTTGATTTTTAGGAATCATTAAATCTATATGATGTAAAATTTCTTGTTCATTATAAGTCAATGTTAAATTTTGATAATTTAATATACTCATTTAAGATCAATATCCTTTGTAATCATATAATAATCAACCGGATGGCAAATAGCTCCTTTGACCTTAGAAGAAGTTACCGTATTTAAAGGAACATAAGAAACATAAATATTGGCAGCATCATCTAAAATCATTTCACTTGCTTGAATAGCAAGTTGTTGTCTTTGTTTTAAATCATAAGTTGTGGAAAATTGTTGAATCAAATTATCAAGATTTGAGTTTTTATAACGTCCTGTATTACTTGAACCCGTTGATAAATAACGTTGTTGAATAAAGATTTCTGGATCACCTGTAGGTGCACTTGAATCATTAGCCGAACATAAATCAAAAGTTCCTGCTGCTTTAATATCATTCACATTTTCAACTTGATTAAGTTTAATTTTAATACCAATCTTTTTTGCTTCACTTTGCATAGATTGCGCAATAATATTTGCATCTGCTGAACCATGATCCGCGCTTTCATAATAATTTAAAATGATTTCTTGTCCATCTTTTTCTCTGATACCATCATTATTCGTATCAACATAGCCCGCTTCATCTAAAAGACGATTGGCTTCTTTTAAATTAAGACTATAGCCATTAGAAACATCTCCATAAGGTAATGCACTTGAATAAAGACCAGTTGCTTCTTTTCCCCCAATCAATTTAACAATACTTTTACGATTTACACTATAAGATAAAGCTTTTCTAATCGTTAAATCACTTAAAAATGTTGTTTCATTATTCATATAAATAACATTTGTACGTGGCCCTAAAACTTCTAAAACCTGATAATCTTTATTATTTCTAAATAATTTTAAACTTGAATAATCAATCGTATTCGCAAGATCAACTTCACCCGATTGTAACGCTAAAACACGTGCATCAGAATCTGCCACTTGACTAAAATGAACATGGTCAAGTTTTGCTTTACCATCATAATATTTTTTATTTTTGCTTGTATCAATTGTTTTTTCTGAAACAAAATCATCCACCACAAAAGGGCCAGTACAAAGAGGATTATTAGCAATATCTTCTTCGCTTTGACTTGCATCATAAATAGTAAAGAGTGGTTCACAAAGATTATTTAAGATTGCCCCACTTGATTTATTTAAATAAAGATAAACATCTTGTTCATCAGCTTCAACATGATTTAAATCAAAATAATCGATTGCTCTTGTATTTTTTTCAAAAGCTCTTTCTAAACATGCTTTTACATTCTCTCCTGTAACTTTTTTTCCATTTGAAAAAGTGATATGATCTTTTAAAGTCAATTTCCAAGTTGTATCATCAATTTGTTCATAGGATTTTGCAAGATAGGGTTCCACTTCATATTTTTCATTAAGTTTTAACAATGTTTCTCCTACTCCAATACGACTTAAAATCCATCCATCATAATTGGTTGTTGGATCTAAAGACGTTGAAATCCAAAACATGGCAGCATTAAGTGTTTTACTTGATTTATTTTTGTTCGAATTAGAACATCCACATAAAGTTGTTAACATAAATAAACAAAGCAATAATTTTATTTTTTTCATAATTTCTCCTCATAATGTTTAGGATCCAAATAATCCCTTATATCTTCTGATAATAAATTAAAAATAAGAACACAAATAAATAAAACAAGTCCTGGAAAAAACATCATCCATGGAGCCACTTGCATAAATTGTTTACTTTCATAAAGCATCGCTCCCCATTCTGGTTGCGGTGGTTGACTGGCAAGTCCTAAAAAGCTTAAACCGGCAAGTGAAATCATCATATTTCCAATATCTAAAAAAGCTGTTACAAGTATTTGTGATAAAATATTTGGTATTAAATAACGAACGATTCTTTGAAGTGGTGGGACACCTGACATTTTAGATATCACTAAATAATTCTTTTTCCTTTCTTGTTTGACAAGAACTAGTGTCAATCTTGCATATTTTGTCCACCAAATAAGTGCTAAAGCAAATACTGTATTAAAGAGACCTGCCCCGACGATTCCTACTATTGCAATGGCAAAAATCGTATCAGGAAAAGCAAGTAATCCATTAATTATATTATTAAAAAAAGATTCAACTTTATCATTAGACAAGCCTGCAATTAAGCCAACAATCATTCCAATAAAAACAATTAAAAACAACATCAAAAAAGTCAAACCAAAAGAAGTTTTTGCACCACAAAGAATACGACTAAAAACATCTCTTCCTAATTTATCTGTACCAAAAATGTGTAAGAAACTTGGTGTTTGTAAAGAGAAATCATAATTAACTTTTAAAGGATCATAAGGCGCTAAAAAAGAACCAAATAGAGCAATAAGTAATAATAAAACAGCAAGACCAATCTCAATTTTTAACTTTCTTTTCATTGAAACGCCTCCTTAATCGTGGATTTAATACTTGTTGAAAAATATCAACAAATAGATTAACAAAAACATAGATCAATGCCATATAAATTGCATAAGCTTGAATAATTGGATAATCACGATAACGAATAGCTTCTACAACCATGTTACCCAAACCTTGATATGAAAAAATCGTTTCAATAATTGCTGTTCCACCAAGTAAATGTCCAATAGAAAGGCCTAATAAAGAAGAAAGTGTCGTAAAAACATGAGGTAAAACATGTTTTAATAAAATTTCTGATTGCTTCATTCCTCGTGCTTTAAGTCCAATAACATAATCTTGATTTAATTGTTCTAAAATAGCATTTTGAATCATTCTTGTATAAGAACAAATCAGCGGGAAACTTAAACAACAAACAGGTAAAACAAGACCTTTTAAACTACTTCCACTAATAACAGGAAACAATTGAATCTTTACTGAAAAAAGCAGAATTAAAATAAGCGCTAACCAAAAATTAGGTAAAGATAAACCTAAAAAAGCGATATTTTTTAAAATAGAATTAATCAAACTATGACGATGAGTAGCACTATAAATTCCTAAAGGAATCGAAAAAGCTAAAACAACAACAAATGAAAACATCGCTAATTTTAAAGTATTTGGTAACTTTGATAACATTTGTTGATTCACATCTTGTCCATAATGATAAGAATAACCTAAATCACCATGAACAAAATCATTCAACCAGTCAACATAGCGAACAACAATATTTTTATCGAGACCCATTTCATGTCGTGTTTCATTTAAAACTTCCTCGCTAGGTGTAATTCCTTTAGATAAATAATACATTTCAGCACTATCACTTGGTGCCAAATCCGTCATAATAAAGGTAACAAGTGTCACCAAGAAAAGAACTGAAAATAATGATAAAATTCTTTTCATTATTTAATCGCATGTATTAAGAATTGACGTATCAATTCTTTTCCTTCCTTTGTTTTTTCTTTTGAAAGGATTTGACTTTCAATTTGTTGAAAACCGATTTCTTTTAGAATTTCTATATCATATTGAGGTCGTAAAACATAAGATAGCTTTAATTCTTTAGCAATATTATCAATAATAGAAACATCAATTCCTTCCATATGTTGATGATCACTATGCCCTGACCTATTATAATCTCGATCTTGATAGTGATAATAATGATTACCATCAACATTTAAAAGATGCCCTTTATTTTTCAAGACTCTCAATATTTCCTTATAAGCTTGTACTGGCTTTTCTAAATTCCATGTCACATTACGTGTGATAACCAAATCAAAAGTTTCATCCTGAAAAGCTAAATTTTGAACATCCATTTTTTGAAATTCGACATTCGCTTTAAATTTACCTGCATTATTTCTTGCTTCCTCCAACATTTTTTCACTGTAATCAATACCGATAACTTGACATCCTAAATTTGTAAGCATAACAGAAAAAAATCCTGGGCCACACCCTAAATCTAACACTTTCATTCCTTTATTTATTTTTAGATAACGATTTATTAATTCTATCCATTTTTCTTGATCTTTTAAAAGTTCTTCTTGGTTATCCAAAGAATAACCAAAAGAACGTTGATTCCAATAATCTGCAATTTTATTTAACCGGCTTGTCATAAATTCTCCTTTATTTAACAAGATGATATATTTCCTGTAAAGAACATTGATGTTTTAACGCTAATTTTTTAGCACTTTCATATTCTGGATAACATCTTTTTTCACCATAAATTTCTACTTCTTTTACTTGAAGTTTTCCAAGAGGTGTTTCGATTTCTTTAATTTGTCTTTTTAAAACAGTTCTTTGTTCCTTACGATAACGAATACCAATAGTTGTTGTTTGTGTAAAAATGACTTTTTGTAAAAAATCCATCTTTTCTTCATTACAAACGACCGTTAAGCGATAAGCTGGTCTATTTTTTTTCATAAAAATAGATGTAAAGAAAACATCTAAGGCACCTTGATCTAAAAGCTGTTCCATTACAAAACCAAGCATTTCTCCACTACAATCATCAATATTCGTTTCCATCACTATAATTTCGTTTTTTTTTTAATTTCTCCAAGAGAGACTTTTAAAACATTTGGGATCACTAAATCTTTTGTACCTGTTCCCCAACCTACTTTTTGAACATTCATGGCAGGCATTGTAGTAAATTCACTCGCAATTTCTGTAATAATTGCAGCACCTGTCGGTGTTACAAGTTCTGTATCGACATCAATTTGTCGAGTGATAGCATTACTTGCGGCAAAGATTTCAGACGTTGCAGGTACAGGAACAGAAATCATTCCATGAGCACATTCAATAAATCCATATCCATCATTAACGACACTACTATAAATAACATCCGGATTGATTTTACATAATAAAATCGCTGTTCCTATAATATCAACAATAGAGTCAATGGCTCCTACTTCATGAAAATGAACATTTTCTAAACTTTCATTATGGACTTTGCTTTCAGCTTTGGCAACTCTTAAAAAGATACGTTTAGCCAAATCTTTTGCTTTTTCGTCAATTTCACTTTCATCAATAATTTTATTAACATCGAATAAATTACGATGTTCATGATGATGGTGATGGTGATGAACATGTTCATGATCATGATGATGTTCGTGTTCTAAATGAACATCGACATAAGTTCCTGTAATACCATTTTTCTTTTCTTTAGAAATGTGAATATGATACCCATCTACATTTAATTTTTTTAATTCATTAACTAAATAATGAGGATCATCAATCAATTCAGATAACGCTCCTAAAGGCATATTTCCACTGATTCCACTACTACAATCAAAATATAATACTTTCATTATTTCTTTCCTCCTAAACAATTAATGGTATGAGCCATAAATCCTGCCCCAAATCCATTATCAATATTGACAACACTAACCCCACTAGCACAGCTATTAAGCATGGCAAGAAGAGCAGATAATCCATCAAAGTTAGCGCCATACCCAATGGATGTTGGTACTGCAATAACTGGTTTATCAACAAGTCCTCCAACAACGGAAGCGAGTGCGCCTTCCATTCCTGCACAAACAACTAAAACATTTGCCCTTTGAATAGTATCTAAACGATGAAACAAACGATGAATACCGGCAACACCCACATCACTGACGAGTTCAACTTCGTTACCTAAAAATTGAGCTGTAAGCATAGCTTCACGAGCAACCGGCAAGTCTGATGTTCCAGCACAAACAACAACAATTTTTCCTTTATTAATTTCTTTTTGTTCTTCATCAATATAACAAATGTGCGATAAAGAATCATAAATCATTTGTGGAAATTCTTTTAAGATAGCTTCACTTTTTTCTTGGTCGACACGTGTAATTAAAATAGAATGGATATCATGATCCAACATGTCTTTTACAATCCCAATGATTTGTTCCTTGGTTTTTCCAGCACCATAGATTACTTCATTATTTCCTGTTCTTTTTTTTCGATTATAATCAATCGTTGCATAATCTAAGGGTTGTTCAATCAGTTTTTGAGCTTGTTCAATTGTTAGTTCATTATTTTTAACCTTTTGTAGAATTTCTAGTGTTTTCAATATCATAACCTCCACTTCTAATTCCTTCTAAATCAAGTGTTACAAATCTAAATCCAAGATTTTTAATATTTTGAATCAATTCTTTATTTTCAATGATTTTCATAAAATCTTGAGGTTCTACTTCAAGACGTGCCACATCTCCATGTACCCTTAAACGTACATGAAGCATTCCTAAATCATGTAAATATTTTTCACCTGTTTCAACAAGTTTTAATTTTTCTAAAGTAAGCTCTGTATTGTAATCAAAACGAGAAGCAAGACAGGCATTGGATGGTTTATTATAAGTAGCAATACCAAGCTGTTTAGAATAATCTCTAATTTCTTGTTTTGCTAAATTATTATTTGCTAAAGGCGAAATAATACCTAATTCTTCACAAGCTTTTAATCCTGGTCGATACACTTTTTCATCATCTTTATTTTTCCCATCTAAAACATAAGCAAAGTCATGTTCTTTAGCAACGGCAATAATTTTTGACATAATGCTTCTTTTACAATGATAACAACGATCTTTATGATTAAAATGAAAAGCTTCTACGTCTAATGGATTGACTGATAAAACCACATGATTAAAATCTTTTAATTGTTCAAGAGCACCTTCAATGTCTTCTTTTGACATCATTGCTCCTCGACATAAAACAGGTAAAACATTTTCTTTTCCTAATGTTTCAAGAGCTACATGGAATAAAAAGTTAGAATCAACACCCCCACTATAAGCAATCGCAACTTTTCCATAATTTCTTAATTCTTCTTGTAATAATTCTAATTTATTCATATAAATCTCCCTAAACTCCTCTATGACTTCTACTTAAAGGCTTCATTTAATATTGAAAAAAGTTATATTTATTATTTTACTCAAAAAAATATCGTATACATAAGTAGTTTATAGTTTCAACTATAATCGATACTTCATGTATACGATATCCTCTATTTTTCTAATTTTTCAATCATAACAACAAGGTCATCAATATATTCAGATATTGATTTTGATGCAACACCTACGACTTGGGCACTGCATTTAGAAACAGGAATAAAATATTTACGCGCTTCACTTTCTCCAATAGCTTTTGCCATAGCTGGTGTAATTTCACCATACATTGAATTTGCAAAAGCAATACCAATCGGACCAACAACAATAGAGGCATGTTTAACATTATAAACAACAGCATTTTCCCCCGTTGCAATAATATCAGCACCACCCTTTTTTAGCTGTGTTGTTGCCATACTATTGGTTCCAACACCAATGATAGTATATTCTGGATGTTTTTCTTTTAAAACTTGTATAATATTTTTTCCAATTCCGCCACCTTGTCCATCAATAACAACAATTTCCATTTTTCCTCCTGATATATAATAAACTTCTTGTTTATTTTCGATTTCGTATCTCTATATCTTATTCATGAAAATAATCAGTAATTTCTTGCATACGTTTACTTTGTTGAACATGAAATGGACATTGTTTATCACAATGGTGACAAACAATACAATTACTTTCTTTTAAAGATTATAATATTTATTAATCAAAGATGATAGTGTTTATAATAAACACATTGATGATAATTTTCTAATTTAGAGACTATTCCTAAAATTGAATAATCTCTTTCTACATCAAATACTTCTAAATAATGAAGAATATGTGGTACATCATCATTTCTAATTCCTGACAAAACTGTTAAAACAGTCAGTTTATCTAAAGCATACTGCATATGTCGAGTTTCTGTCAAGGCTTGATGAGATGGTGACTCGTCTTCATCTAAAAGTTTTTTTCCATTAAAAGTCTTCATTAATCTGTCTGTAGACACTTTAATTACCAATTAACTGATTCCTGCATCAAAAATATAATTTTACGTTTGAATCATTTCTTTTTACTTATTCTAAAGAACTTGCCCCTAAACTAGTAATACTTATTTCTTCATTTCCATATAGCAATTTTCTATATTTCGTTATTTTTCAAAATGACCTGCAACATCTTTCAAGTATTGAATAATTGACAAATGTTGTGGACATACTCCTTCACATTGACCACATTCTACACAATCACTTGCTTTACCAAAGGTTTTTGTTAAGTTGTTGTAGTATTCTCCTTGTGGTGTCCATCCTTTTTCTTCTACTTCTTGTAAATCTGCATTATATAATGAAAAGTATTTTGGAATGGCAATATTCATAGGACAACCATCAACGCAATAAGCACATCCTGTACATGGGACAGTAATTGTTGAATTAATGGCAGTAACTGCTTTTTTAATTAAAGCATATTCTTCTTCATTTAATGGTTTGAAATCTTCCATATAACCTAAGTTATCTTCTAATTGTTCCATATTAGACATACCACTTAGAACCATCATAACGTTTTCTTGGCTTGCTGCAAAACGAATAGCCCAAGAAGGAATTGACATATCTGGATGATATTCTTTAAACATCTTTTCAACCTCTTCTGGTACTTTCGCAAGTGTTCCACCTTTTACAGGTTCCATAACAATAACAGGTTTATGATGTTTTGTAGCTACTTCATAACATTTTCTTGATTGAACACCAACACTGTCCCAATCAAGATAGTTGATTTGTAATTGTACAAATTCAAATTCTGGGTGTTCTGTTAGAACTTGATCAAGCAATTCAGGACCATCATGATAAGAAAAACCAATAGTTTTAACTAAACCTTTTGCTTTTTTATCTTGAATCCAGTTAAAGCAATCTAATTCATTATAAACTTCAATACTATGTGCATTAATATCATGTAATAAATAATAATCAAAATATTCAACACTTGTTTTTGAAAGTTGTTCATTAAAGATACGATCACGATCTTCTTTTGTTTTAATAAAACCTGAATGTAATTTTGTTGCAAGTGTATATGCATCTCTTGGGTAACGTGATACAAGTGCTTCTTTTGCGGCATTTTCACTTGCAAATCCACAATACATCCATGCAGTATCAAAATATGTAAACCCTTTTTCGATAAATGTGTCAACCATCTTTTTTGTTTGTTCAATATCAATTTTTGAAGCATCATTTGGATCTAATGATGGTAAACGCATTAAACCAAAACCTAATTTCTTTTGACTCATTTCCTTTTTCCTCCTATTTATTTCCCTTAAATTAGCCTTCAAGTAAGTATTCTTACCTTTTATTATTTTATCATTCTTGTATAATTGAGGCAAATACCTCTTTTAAATATCACACTATGTCTTTTAAGCATGGAACAGATTAAGCATTTATTTCAATAAGTTCATATTCTCTTGAACCATATCCAAGTGCTGAGGCTGCTTCAATGGTATGAATACCATGACGAGATTCAATTCTTTCAATTAAATGATCTTTTCCCTTATCATTAGAAACATAAACTAAATCAATACACGCTTGATCAATAGCAATTGGATCCGTTGAAATTAAAATACCAATATCATCCATACATGGATCTTCTGCCACTGAACCACAATCACAATCAACAGAC
>ERZ772818.1699-NODE-1699-length-18424-cov-3.473352_pt1 | contig 18424 bp, 17 predicted proteins | sample MGYA00580837_ERZ772818 | MGnify/ENA primary metagenome ERZ772818 (study PRJEB29015, sample SAMEA2737671) | human gut metagenome | biome: human gut; feature: human-associated habitat; material: faeces | place: China | collected 2012 ...
TTGCGTGTTTATGAATTAAAACAATTAGTTTTTCCTCTTGGGGTTGATGAAAGCATTATAAAGTTAGTTGGAATTGAAAAGAAAGTGAAGGGTGTTTATCCATAAATTATTTATCCAGTTGGTAGCGCTATAACTGAAAGAACACTTTTCCTGATTTTGATAAAGTTGATGGAATGAAAGTTAATTGATTCTTTTTAATTGAGAGAGGATTAAATATGACAAAAGGTTTGGTTTTACTAGGCGATAAAACAACACATGGTGGAAAAGTGATCTCCGCCTCTTCCAGTATTACTGTTGACGGAAAAAAAGTTGCTTTAGTTGGCGATTTGGTTAGTTGCCCGATCATCGGGCATGGAACGAACCCCATAATGGAAGGATCACCGCACCGGACCTTTAACGGTCGTGCTGTTGTCGTAGATGGCTGCAAATGCCAGTGCGGTTGTAAAGTCATTTCGAGTGCGCAGAACAGCACGGTAGGATAATAAATGGGCTGGGAAAGGTCGAAAGCAACAACGAAGGCATTACCTCCAGAACCCTCTTTTGTGGGGTGGCTTTTAGCTGGAGGTGTTGCCGTCTTTGTAGGCGTATTGCTGTTTATACTTCATGCGTCTGGCATGGTTAAGACTTTATCTGTATTAAACATCTGGTGGCTGGCATTCAGCCCGGTTCTTGGCTGGTTTTTCCTGTTTTGTTTGCGAGGCTGGCTCTGGGGCAGAACGGTAGATGAGCACTATTTTTTGCAGAAGGAAGCTGAATACGGGCAGCAACAGTGGGAAAACTGGGCAGGTCGTTATCTGGCTGTGCTTGGCAGCAGCATTCTGTTACCTTCAGGAGTGACCTCCGATGCTATAGCGAAAGCAGAGGCATCAAACGCGCCTCAACTTCTTTCACTGACCAGTCATTTTGACGCTCAGTCTGTGAATTCTGGCTCCTTGTTCGCACTGGGAATTGCCAGTATGCAAAACGCAATCGCGATACTTCCGACTACATTACCGCTTAAAATCACTGTTGTAAGCGACGCTGTGTCTGCAGCCGCTGATTCTCAATTTCGAAAAGTCTGGGAAAGCATATATCCAAGGCGCACCATCCCCGGTTCGGTTTGCTTTTGTGAAAGCTTGTCCTTTGCTTGGGTCGAAGAACGTCTTAAAACCCCGGTTCTGGATATCGATTTGATTCTGGTATTGCAGAAGCATGGGGATGGGCGATATTCCGATTCACTGGCGAGTATGCTTCTTACCAGCGATGATGTGGCTGAAAAATACCAACTTTCTCATTCAGCCAGACTTCTGCGACCGATGCCGCTGGATATGTCTCATTTCCAGGCTGACATGGAATTGTTCCTCGAAACACAAACGATCGCCTATCAAACATCAAAAGTCTTTTGCGACTACGGGCAATGGAATGACTGGTTTGCTGAGTTAATGACCGCATCTGAATCTCCTCAGGCGCCGTGGATGCCTGAAGAGATTGATATACTGGAAAAATATAACGGTATTCCGGGAACTGGCAGTGCGTGGCTTTTAGCCGCATTGCTCTCGGATATCGTCACAGTCAGCCAGGCAACTGTTTTAGGTCTGTTTACTTCCGGAACTGATCGTTTTGTCAGCACCATCACTTCAGGGAGCAATCATAATGACGCCGGTTAGTTCATGGAGCAGAGGAGGGCTTGCCGGCATCGTAGCCTTAATCTCACTCACTATAGTGGGCTTGATCCTGCATTTTGGTCCTCAGTATGGCCTCGATACACGCCTGAAACAGATGATGGCACTTGCAACTGCGTGGCTTGTCTTGCTGATTGCTTGTAACATGCCGTTTGTGTTCCGGGTTATGCGGGAAAAACATCACCGCTGGCGGGAGCAGAAGAACAGTGCGTTACCTTCTGATGAATCAAGGGTTGCCCGGATTCCGCCACGCAATGCCACCGTTACAACCATGCGCGAAGCCATGCGTAACCTCTACGGCCGTCGTTGGGGCCGTAAAATACGCATTCTGCTGCTCACTGGCACTGTCTCTGAGGTGGAGCAATTGACCCCGGGCCTTACGGCTCAGCTCTGGCAGGAAGACCGGGGTACGCTGTTGCTGTGGGGTGGTGATCTCAATACGCCAGCAGACAGTGCCTGGCTTACCGCGCTGCGCAAACTGCGCCGTCGCCCGGTAGATGGGCTGGTGTGGGTCACTTCAGCGTTTGACCAGCTCTCAGCACCAGGGCTGGAACAACCGCTGCCGGTACCGTCTGAAAGCACCATGGATTCCCTTTCTCACGCCATCAGCTCACGTATGGAAACGCTTGGCTGGACACTCCCGCTGTATGTCTGGTCCCTGCATCCGCGCGCCGGTAAACCGGAAGGGCGTATTACGCAGGCGACCGGCTGCCTGCTGCCTGCCGGTTGCCGTACCGAAGGGCTGGCAGAGCAAATCTCAGCCCTGACGCCGGATTTAACTTCACAGGGTCTGCAGCAGATCTGCGGTGAGGTGAAACATAACTTCCTGCTGACGCTTGCCGACCAGCTCATTCGTGAACCTGAGAGCCTGACTGCGCCGCTGTCTGTGATACTCAATCCGTACCGGCCGTTGCTGCTGGCTGGCGTGGTGTTCAGTCAGCCTTCTGCCGGAGCTGAACGTGCCGTGCCTCACCACTGGGCATGGATAAGCGCTGGGATGTCCTGCCTGATTCTCTACGGATGCTCCCTGCCGCGCTGCGTCCGCGCAAGCCCGGTATTCCCTGGCGCAGGGTCGTGGCGTTTGCCGCCGCCCTGACGATGGCAGGCTGGGCTGCGTGGATGAGCATCGCGTATGTCACCAACCGCAGCCAGATTGACGGTGCAAAGGCCCAGGCTTTGCTTGCCGCCCGACAGAATCAGCCACTGGAGCAGTGCCTGCACGCGCTGTCTGAACTCCAGAAAACACTGGCCTCTCTGCAGTACCGTTCTGAGCATGGCGCGCCCTGGTATGAACAGGGGGGGCTGAGTCAGAATGACGCGTTGCTGGCCGCACTCTGGCCTCGTTACCGGGACAGCGCACTGCCGCTGTTGCGGGATGCAGCCGCAGACCACCTGCAGAAGCAGATCAGTGCCTTCAATGCGCTGCCGCCGGAGAGCTCGCTGCGTGAGCAGAAGGCAAAAACCACCTGGGAGCAGCTCAAACTCTACCTGATGCTGGCGCGTCCGGAACATATGGATACGAACTGGTTCAGCTCTGCATTGCTTAACGACTGGCAGACGCGTGACGGTGTAAAAGACGGCGTCTGGCAGGGGATGGCTCCTTCTCTGCTGTCGTTTTATGGCGCGCAGCTGGTTGCGCACCCTGAATGGAAACTGCGTGCTGATGAAAGCATGGTCAGCCAGGCGCGTTCCCTGCTGGTTCGTCTGATGGGCGTACGCAACAGCGAATCGACCCTCTACCAGAAGATGCTCACACAGGTGTCGCATCTCTATGTCGATATGCGCCTGGAAGATATGACCGGCGATACCGATGCATCCCGTCTGTTCAGCACCTCGGAAGTCGTGCCGGGTATGTTCACCCGCCAGGCCTGGGAGCAGGCCGTGCAGCCCGCTATCGAGAAAGTGGTGAAAGCGCGCCGGGACGAACTCGACTGGGTGCTGACTGACAGCAAACGTCAGGTGAATAAGCAAGATGAGACTTCACCGGAAGCCCTGAAAACTCGCCTGACGGAACGTTACTTTGCCGACTTTTGCGGTGTCTGGCTGGAGTTTCTGAACAGCCTGCGCTGGAATCAGGCGGCCACGCTGTCGGATTCAATTGAACAGTTGACCCTAATGGCCGATGTGCGTCAGTCACCTTTGGTGGCGCTGATGAACACCCTGAATGTTCAGGGCCGCACCGGGCAGACAGGCGAAGCCATTTCGGATTCGCTGGTGAAATCTGCGAAGAATCTGTTCGGTGGTGATAACCAGGATGCCATTGATCAGAGCGCCGGTGTTCACGGCCCGCTGGATGCGACCTTTGGCCCGGTACTGGCGCTGATGGATAAAAACCGGACAGGTGCACAGGAGTTGAGCCTGCAGTCGTACCTGACTCGGGTGACGCAGGTGCGTCTGCGCCTGCAGCAGGTGACCAACGCCGCTGACCCGCAGGCCATGACCCGGCTGCTTGCGCAGACGGTGTTTCAGGGCAAAGCCGTGGACCTGACCGAAACCCGCGACTACGGCAGCCTGATTGCCGCCGGTCTGGGCCAGGAGTGGAGTGGTTTTGGGCGGGCAGTGTTTGTGAGTCCAATGGAGCAGGCCTGGCAGCAGGTACTGACTCCGGCGGCTGAAAGCCTGAATGCACAGTGGCAGACCGCCGTGGTGGATGACTGGAACAACGTTTTTGGCGGGCGGTATCCGTTTAAGGATGTCAGCAGCGAGGTCTCACTGCCGTTGCTGGCCAGATACCTCAACGCTGATTCCGGACGTATCACCCGTTTTCTCCAGACCCGTCTTAACGGCGTGCTGCACAGGGAGGGGAGTCACTGGGTGCCGGACAGCATCAACGCCCAGGGGCTGACCTTCAATCCGGCCTTCCTCAGGGCGGTTGATACCCTGAGCCATATTTCCGATGTGGTGTTCACTCGCGGGGAGGCGGGGTTGTCCTTTGAACTGCGCCCGGGAACGGCGGATGGCATCATGGAGACGCGGCTGGTTATCGACAGCCAGAAGCTGACTTATATGAACCAGATGCCCGCCTGGAAGCGTTTTATCTGGCCTGCGGACACCGAAGCGCCGGGTGCGGCATTAAGCTGGATAAGCACCCAGGCCGGCACCCGGCAGTATGCGGATATGTCCGGGGCGTGGGGCTGGATAAGGCTGCTGGACAAGGCGTCAGTCAGCGCGTATCCCGGCACGGGCAGCAGTTACAGTCTCACGTGGCAGGCGCAGGATGGCAGACCGCTGAACTACACCCTGCGTACCGAGGCGGGGGAGGGCCCGCTGGCCCTGCTGAAGCTGCGAAACTTCAGCCTGCCGTTGCAGATATTCACCGTCAGCGAGCCCGCCGCTGACCCCCTGACCGATGACACCGACCCCACAGAGGAAACGTACTGATGGCATCCGTTCACACACTGATTACAGCCTGCCAGGCCGCGCCATCACGCTCACGCAGTGGGCACCAGAACTGCTGTTTGAGGTCAAAGCCTACCGCCTGAAGCTGCTCCGTATGAAGGGCCGGACGTAATGATACAGATAAAACACGCCTGAATCCGGAGATGGAACATCTGCTGGCGGGGCTGATTGCAACTGACGCTGCCAGAGCCACCGTGTAGTGCGGATAATTAAACAAACGTAACAAAAAAATCATTATCAGGGATATACAACAATCATGCATTTGATTATGAAAATAATATTGTCGGTTATATTTATTCAGCTTTCAGGCTGTACAGCAATTCTTTGGGGAGAAAACAGAGTTGCTGACACAAAGATAAAAGAACGTACTTTGATTTCAGACGAGGTTACCGCTGCGTTTTATTATGAAAATCTCTCTGCTTCGGCTATTCAGGGAAAGACACAGGTCAGGGTAGAAATACCTCGGGATGGTTTCGCTTTCAAGGGTGAAAAAAACATCTATATACTAACGAAAGGCGCGAAAGAGTTATTTGCCCTGGATAAATTATCCACACAGGTAGCGCTGGTTACCGGTTATGTGAAATTTGATGGTTTAAGGCTAAAACTGGATATGCCGCGTGGAAATGATCTTGTCATGCATTTTTCAGATGCGCTTGTACTGCAGGTTAATAAAAGCGACAGCAACCTTACCGCTCAGGATATTGATGACCTTAAAAAAATGGGGTTCTGGAATGAGGGTGGAAGGTATATTAAGCAAATACGCCTCGAAGGGGTAATTATTCCCAGAGATAAGAACGACAGTCTGTTTAATAATAGCGAGAAATTGGTTAAAAAACATAATGTGGAATTTTATTCTACAGAAGACTCAACTCACTTTCATCCTCTGCGACTGGCAACAAACATCGTGTTAACACCCTTCACGGCCGTTGCGGATATTGTATTTTTCCCTATAACACTGCGTGTATTAGGGCTCATCACCCATCCTCCTGTACATTAATAGCCGGAAAATTATGGAAGATTTAACCCTGCGTTATTTTGACGCTGAAATGCGCTACCTGCGCGAGGCGGCGAAAGAGTTCGCGCAGACGCACCCCGACCGGGCGGCAATGCTCGACCTCGACAAAGCCGGCACACCTGACCCGTATGTTGAACGGCTGTTTGAGGGCTTCGCCTTCTCCATGGGACGTCTGCGCGAAAAGATAGATGACGACCTGCCGGAGTTGACCGAAAGTCTGGTGAGTATGCTGTGGCCGCACTACCTGCGTACCATCCCGTCCCTGTCGGTGGTGGCACTGTCCCCGGATGTGCCGGCGATGAAAATGGCGGAAACGTTGTCCGCCGGGCTGGAAATCAGCTCCCGCCCGGTTGGTCCTAAAAACACCGTCTGCCGCTACCGCACCACCCGGGATCTGACGCTGAATCCGCTCGCGGTGGAAAAGGTCATTATGACCACGGAGCCTGACGGGCGTTCGCTCCTGCGGGTGCGTTTTGCCTGTAGTACGCAGGCGGACTGGCCGCAGACGGACCTCCGGCATCTGCCGCTGTACCTGGGCGAAGATAGGGTGACGGGCAGCAGCCTGCACCTCTGGCTGACAAAACGCCAGGCGGCGCTGTACATTCGCCTGCCCGGGCAGACGGAGCGGATCGCACTGGACGGTTATTTCTCCCCGGGCGGTTTTGCTGAGCTTGTGGAGCGAGTAAGATCGGCTGTGGCCAAAGGGCGACAGCGCCTTCAGCGGTTATCAGTTGCTGCTGGAGTATTTCACCTTCCGCGAAAAGTTTATGTTCGTCCATCTTAACGGGCTGGAAAATATCACGCTTCCGGCGGGTACGGCGTATTTCGATATCGAGGTGGTGTTCAGCCAGGTATGGCAGAGCGATCTACCGGTAACAGACAGCAGCCTGCGCCTGCACTGCGTGCCGGTAATTAACCTGTTCACCCTGGAAGCCGACCCGCTGATCATCAGCGGACTGGAGAGTGAATACCTGCTGCGCCCGAAACGTCTTCAGGACGGGCATACCGAGATTTACTCGGTGGACAGCGTCAACGGCTCCGGGCGTACCGGCGAAGCGCACTATGTGCCGTTCACCAGTTTTCGCCATCAGGGCGGCATGATGCGTCGTCACGCGCCGGAACGATATTACCACACCCGCGTGAAGCGGGGCGTCACCGGGATGCACGATACCTGGCTGATACTGGGCGGCCAGCAGTGGGAAGCTGACCGGATGCTGGAGCGGGAGACAGTCTCGCTGCGCATCACTGGCACCAACGGCCAGTTACCGCGCCGGGCGTTGCAGAGCACGCTGCTGGACCGCTGTGAACAGGTCTATGACACGCCCCTCACCGTGCGTAATCTCTGCAAGCCGACGCTGCCCGCATACCCGCCTGCGGAGGATCGTTTCCACTGGCGGGTGATGAGCCATCTGGGCTCCCGGTTTCTCAATATGATGAGCAGCGCTTTGGTGCTGCGCGGCACGCTCTCGCTCTATAACTGGCGGGACGACGAGCTGAACAACCGTCGCCTCGATGCCATCCTGGATGTCAGGCACCACCGCATTCAGCGCTTTGAGGACGGTTTTTTACTGCGCGGGCTGGACGTGGAGGTGACGCTCGACAGTAATGGATTTACCGGAGAGGGCGATATCCACCTGTTTGGCGAACTGCTTAACCGTTTTTTCGCCCTGTATGCCGACATGAATCAGTTTAACCAGCTCACGCTGATTGTTCAGCCAGAAGGGAAATGTATCCGGTGGAAAGAGAATCACAGTCCGCGCCTGCCCGGCTGATGGCGCAGGTACGGCACCAGCTGCCGTATATGAATTTTTACCGCTTCTGCCAGCTGCTGGAACAGAGCCTGCCGGAGATGCCGGTGCCCGGCAGCGACTGGCGGGTGCGGCAGGAGCCAGTGCGTTTTCGCCCGCATCCGGGGATGGGGTTTCCGTCCGGTGAAATCCGGGGGATGGAAGACCCGGAACATCCGCACCTGCCGCCGTCGGTGCGCGTCACCTTTATGGGGCTGTACGGCGTGGAGTCGCCGCTGCCGACCCACTACACCGACGATATCGCTCAGCGACGGGAAGGGCACGACGCGACGCAGGATTTTCTGGATATTTTCAGTCACCGGCTGATTACCCAGTATTACCGCATCTGGCGTAAGTATTCGTACCCGGCCACCTTTAAGGCCGGCGGCGCTGACAACACGTCACAATACCTGCTGGGCCTGGCGGGGCTGGGGATACCCGGCTGCGCTCAGGCAGCCGGTACGCCGCTGTCGCGATTTCTGGCGCTGCTGCCGGTGATGATGCTGCCGGGACGGACGGCGGAGGGAATGGGGGCGCTGGTGCGGCTGCTGGCACCGGATACGCGCACGCAGGTTTATCACCATGACCGCTGCCGTATCCCGCTGAAGCAGCCGGTTGCGATGAGTACATGCCAGCCGGTCAGCCTGAAGCACCGTCCGGTGATGGGCACGCATGCCACGGATGTGAACGGCCAGGTGCTGTTGCGCCTGAGCACGGACAACCCGGAAGAGATCCGGGGCTGGCTGCCGGGCGGTGACCTGCACGCTGACCTGATGGCGCTGCTGCACGTGTGGCTGGGCGCGCACCTGGATGTACGTATGCAGTTATGCGTTGCCCGGCATTTGCTGCCGGATGCGCGGCTGTCCTGCAATGCGGAACAGATCGCGCAGGTCGGGCGCACGGCAGTGCTGCGTCCCCTTAATCCGCAACAGAACAGAAACGACATTATCACCATTCACCCTGGACGCTTTCAGCGCGTCCGGGAAAACATTCAGCGAAGGAAAAACGATGAAGATGGCGATTACCGCTGGTAAAGCGCTGGCAATCACTCTGGCGACCCTGTTAACCGGCTGCGGTCTGACGCAGAAAGTGACGGATGGCACCGTCGCCGTCACGAAGTCCATTTTTTACAGACAGGTGAAAACCCTTCACCTGGATATTCAGGCGCGCGAAGGGGTGAACAACAACGCGAAGGGGGCATCGCTGGCAACGGTGGTGCGAATTTACCAGCTTAAAGAGCGTAAGGCGTTTGACAGTACTGACTATCCGTCGCTGTTCGCCAGTGACAGTCAGGCCATTAAAGCCGATCTTGTGGCGGAAAAGGATATCCGCCTGCGCCCTGGCGAATCGGTGACGCTGGATATGCCGATGGAAGAGAGCGCGCAGGTTGTGGCGGTGGCGGGGATGTTTATGGCACCGGACCAGGTAAACGATACCTGGCGTATTACCCTGACCCGTGACGACCTTGACCCGGATAAGGCGCGGGTTATCGAAGTCAGTAATAATCGTCTGACGCTGAAACCGCTGGAGGGGGAATGATGCCGCGTCCGTCTCTGTATGACATGCTGTACGGTAACTTCGCCGGCGGGCTTGACCTGCACAGTGTCAGTGAGGAGAACCAGCTGATTTTATCAGTACTCGATAACATGCAGCGCATCCTCAACTGCCGCGCCGGTACGCTGGCTCACCTGCCGGACTACGGTCTGCCGGATATGACAAAAATCCTCCAGGGAATGCCCGGGACCGCCCACCAGCTGATTACCACACTGTCGGCTGTGTTGCTGAAATACGAGCCGCGCCTGAGCCGGATTAATGTGGTGATGCAGGAACAGATTCAGCCCGGTGAACTCCGCTACGCCATTGATGCGGAGCTGAAGGGGGTCGGGCTGGTGCGCTACGGCACGGAATTTATGCCCGAGGGCAGGGTATTAATCCGTCATCTGAAACAACAGCAATACCTCGATGCACGAGCCGCCATCTAGTTATTACTCAGGTTAAAACAGTTATGACAATAAATTCTGAACGCCAACTTAAAACCGGCGGGGATCCGCGCACGCTTGCGGATTACGCTGCCTTGCGCGACGAAATGAACAAGCTCACCCATCCGGCACGCCCGGATGTTAACTGGCAACATGCGGAAACGCTCTGTCTGTCACTGTTCGAGCATAACGGTGTGGAGCTACAAACGGCTGCCTGGTATACGCTCGCCCGCACGCATCTTGCCGGACTCTACGGCATGAATGAAGGGCTGGCGCTACTGGCTGCCCTGGTCGTCCGTCAGTGGGGTAGCCTCTGGCCACAGCCTGTTCATGCGCGAGTTGAAATCCTCAGCGCACTGAGCAAACGCCTGCAACAGGTGATGAGAACGCTGACGTTGACGTATGCCGATTTAGGGCAGCTTTATCAGGCTGAGGAGAATCTGAACGCTCTGAGTGACATGTTGCAGCGCCTCGAACTTAAGCATGCTGCTCAGCTTGATGCCCTGCGCTCGATGATGCAGAACGCAGCAGTGCGTCTGGAAAACAGCGAAAATACGGGCGTAAGTCTGCCGGGGAACGCGGTGGGGGCCGCGGAACTCCACCTCACAGAACCGACAGAGCGTTGTAAAAGGGTTTATGTGGTTCAGCCCGAGCCGTTGCTGAATAAAGAGCCTCCTGTATCCGTGAAGCAGTGGAAGCCATTTGCTGCGGGTATGTTGTCCATGCTGGTGGCTGCCAGTGTTGTCGCAGTGGGATGGCAGATGATGCATGCGCCAGATTCGGCGCAAATGCAGCTGGCCGCGTCCCTGGCTCCTATACCTGAAGGACTCTCTACAGCACAGTTGCAGGCGTTGCAACAAACGTCACCGCCATCTGAACCGGGGATCAGTAAGACACAGCAGATGTTAGCGCAGCTTTTACACCTGAAACCAGACTGGGCAGTAAGCTACGGCGACCGTCTGGTGCAGCAGGCGCTGACGCTGTGGCCTGAAGAGGCCAAATCCCTGGCGCAACAGTGGCACACGCAGATTAGCGTTGCCGGGCTTGCAGAGTCAGATCTGAATGGCTGGCATCAGGGGATGACGCAGTTACAGCAGTTGACGAACAGGCTGAACGCGCTGGATGAACAGAAGGGGAAGTACATGACGGTGAGTGAACTGAAATCAGCCGTGTTTGCCATGTCGCAGTCCTTCAGCCATACCGTTCCGCTTGAGGAGCAGCTTCGTCTGCTTTCCATTTTACCGGCCGGGCAACCCCTGTCAGCAGCGCAGCTAAACCAGACCGAACAGCATCTTCAGCAGTTGATTGCCAGCTATGCTCTGCTGAAGCACCAAAAAGAATAATGAGACTGGCGAAAAACACGGAGTTGACATGTCAGCAAGAGAGCGTTTTTTTAAGAAAGTGCAACAGAGTATCGGGGACAAACCGATCTATGTTAATACGGCTGAGGCCGAAGTCAGGGCGTTTTGTGAGCGGATGGAGGATCTTGCGCAGCAAATCATTACATGGTTTGAAGGTTCTGGTATTGAAATATTTTTATCTAAAAAACATATCACCGATTTAAGTACCGTTGGCTACAGCCTTAGTAGCGGTATATGTCGTTATGCTATTACGACGATCATTTTGCAAAATGGGGATCGCAGCGTCACCATTATGCCAGAACAGGTGATCAGGGGGGCGGAGAAGGGGTGTGTGACGATGAGTATTACTGTCCCCGATAGTCTGTCGGGGGCGAGGATATTCCATTTAAGCATGGCGCCTGAAGCAGGCTGGTATATTCGTCGCGGGCATCAAAGTGCAAAAGAGAATATCCTCATGACTGAGGACTGTTTTTTCCAGGCTATCGACTGTCTGGCCTGAACGTCAGCCACCCTAACGGAAGGGGCGTGCAATAACGTAGTTAATATATATTAACTACGTTAACTTATTAAGCACCACTAAACATCGGCACTCTACAGTATCTCTCCTTAAATATATAATTACCGTTATTGAAGGAGTATCAGTAACCAAACGACAAGCCAGATATTTACCGTAACACATGCTTTTTATCCGCCTTAAGTAAAACTGCACAAATCAAACTGCAAAACAACAAACCAGCGACGAACGTGAGGACAAATTCGTATGGCAATGCTATAACCCTTAATGCCAACCAAAATATAATGCCCCAGGAAAACGTATGCTAAGAAATATTAGTGTCAGAACGTTCATTGTCTATTTCCTTTTATGTGTATTTTTGGTAAGTGATGGAGTTATAGCGCTATTTTCACGGAATTCTTCGCTTTTTATTGCAGTCATAATTGTACAATTCATCGCATTATTTTTACTCTGGGCGTACATGACAAAATATCTTGTGACGCCGATCAATACTGTGAAAAAAAGTATTGAAGAAGTGACGTCAGGCAAACTTGGCGTGTCGATACCTGAATTTGGCAACAACTGTGCGGGACGTCTGATCCCGGGGATTAATAGTCTCTCCAGCAACATTGCAACGCTGGTCCGTGAGATCCGCGCCTCCTCGCAAACCGCGATGACCCTGTCAGATCAACTCTCTTCACGCAGCGCGCAGCTTTCCGTCAAAACAGAACAGCAGTCAGCTTCGCTGGTGCAAACGGCAGCCAGCATGGAAGAGATGGCTGCAAGTACAAAAAATAATGCCGACAATACCCGTTTAGCCAGCGAACAGGCGAATCTCGCGACGTTGCAGGCGCGTAAAGGCGGAGAGTTAATGGGGCAGGTCGCGAACAATATGCAGTCGATTACCGACTGCGCCCAGCAAATGACAGAGATTATCTCGCTGATTGACGGTATCGCTTTTCAGACCAATATTCTGGCGCTTAACGCCGCCGTTGAAGCGGCAAGAGCGGGCGACCATGGTAAAGGGTTTTCTGTGGTCGCGGGCGAAGTGAGAAGCCTTGCGCATCGTAGCGCCGAAGCGGCAAAAAATATTAAGTCATTGATTGAAGTTACCAGCCATAACGTGACACAGGGCGTTAACGTGGTCTCTGAAGCCGAAAAAAATATGCATGATATTGTTACCGGTTCGGGCAATGTGAGCAGACTGATGGATGAAATATCCGCCTCAACATCAGAACAGGAAAAAGGTATTTCACAAATTACGCAGGCATTGTCTGAGCTTGAACGCGTAACGCAGAGCAACGTGTCGATGGTTGAAGAACTCAATGGATCGTCAGATGTGCTGCGCAATCAGGTGATTGAGCTCCAGACACGAACACGTAATTTCCGTCTGGAAAATGAGCTCCAGGCTGACAATGCGTTAAGAAGCCGCGAATGGGCGGTGAATTCCTGAGCGTATTCAGGACGATGCCTCACATAATTATTGCTTAACCCTCGGCGAAAGCTAGACTGACACCGAAAGAGATAAAACGGTGGAGGCGCTGTGGAGAGCATCGAAGGGTCTGAGGTTAACGTACCTGACGCAGTTTTTGCATGGGTGTTTGATGGACGTGGCGGCGCAAGGCCGCTTGAAGATCAGGATCATATCGACAACGAACATCCATGCTGGCTGCACCTCAACTACACGCACCCGGACAGCGCCGAGTGGCTCGCGTCCACGCCGCTATTGCCCAACAACGTTCGGGATGCGCTGGCGGGAGAAAGTCTCAGACCCCGCGTCAGCCGGATGGGTGAGGGGACGTTAATTACGCTGCGTTGTATAAACGGCAGTACGGATGAGCGTCCGGATCAGCTGGTGGCCATGCGTGTTTATATGGATGAACGGCTGATTGTTTCCACCCGCCAGCGAAAAGTGCTGGCGCTGGATGACGTCATTAACGATCTGAAAGAGGGCACGGGACCAACGGATTGCGGCAGCTGGCTGGTGGATGTGTGTGATGCGTTGACCGATCATGCCAGCGAGTTTATAGAAGAACTTCACGATAAAATCATCGATCTGGAAGATAACTTGCTCGATCAGCAAATCCCCCCACGTGGTTTTCTGGCGTTGCTGCGTAAACAGCTCATCGTGATGCGCCGCTATATGACCCCCCAGCGCGACGTTTATGCGCGACTGGCCAGCGAACGCATGAGCTGGATGAACGACGATCAGCGCCGCAGAATGCAGGATATCGCTGACCGGCTCGGACGTGGTCTGGACGAGATTGACTCATGTATTGCCAGAACGGCAGTCATGGCGGATGAGATAGCCCAGGTAATGCAGGAGTCGTTAGCCAGGAGAACGTACACCATGTCGCTGATGGCGATGGTCTTTTTACCGAGTACCTTCCTGACGGGGTTGTTTGGCGTAAACCTCGGAGGGATCCCCGGCGGTGAATATCACTATGGCTTCACGACATTTTGCGTCATGTTAGTGGTTTTGATTGGCGGTGTTGCGTGGTGGTTGCATCGTAGTAAATGGCTGTAAATTTACGCTTTTCTGTGGCAGAGTCGGCTTCAAAACGACATTTTAATTGAGCGAAGTCAATAAACTCCGACCATGTTAGGTGCAATATTACTCCCGCAGGTGAATGCAACGTCAAGCGATGGGCGTTGCGCTCCATATTGTCTTACTTCCTTTTTTTGAATTACTGCATAGCACAATTGATTCGTACGACGCCGACTTCATAGTCGGCTTTTTTTTGCCTCCTGTCTATCTGCGTCTACCCTTTAGGGGTCAGCACCCTAATCTGGAGGAAAAGATGAGTATGCTACTTGCCCTGCAACGCCTGAACACCTGGCAGTCCGATCCGGTGCCCACCGATCCGACGCCGATACCTGACCCTGTCCCACGTCCGCAGCCGATGCCTGATCCACCGCCGGATGAAGAACCGATTAAATTGTCGCATCGTTAGCGCAGATCTGCGAGGATACGCGCCATCTGACTGCAATCATTACCACGAGAGTATATTGTGACCGCTTTTTCCACGCTGAACGTTCTGCCTGAAGCCCAACTGAGTAACCTGAATGAGTTGGGCTACCTCACTATGACCCCTGTCCAGGCCGCCGCGCTGCCGGCTATCCTTGAAGGCCGTGACGTGCGCGTGCAGGCGAAAACCGGCAGTGGAAAAACGGCTGCATTCGGGCTAGGCCTGTTACAACACATTGATGCAACCCTGTTTCAGACTCAGTCCCTGATACTCTGCCCGACGCGCGAGCTGGCCGACCAGGTCGCGGGTGAGCTGCGTCGTCTGGCGCGTTTTTTGCCTAACACTAAAATTTTAACGCTCTGCGGCGGGCAACCGTTTGGTGCGCAGCGCGATTCCCTTCAGCACGCGCCGCATATCATTGTAGCAACGCCGGGCCGTCTGCTCGATCACCTGCAAAAAGGCACCGTTTCACTCGATGCACTGCAAACGCTGGTGATGGATGAAGCTGACCGCATGCTGGATATGGGCTTCAGCGATGCGATTGACGAAGTGATCCGCTTTGCGCCAGCCACGCGTCAGACGCTGCTCTTTTCTGCCACCTGGCCTGAGGCGATTGCGGCGATCAGCGGGCGCGTGCAGAAGAACCCGCTGACCATTGAAATCAATACTGTCGATGCGTTGCCGGCGATTGAGCAGCAGTTCTTCGAGACATCGCAGCAGGGCAAAATTCCACTGCTACAAAAATTGCTGAGCCAACACCAGCCAGCGTCCTGCGTGGTGTTCTGTAATACCAAAAAAGACTGTCAGGCGGTGTGCGATGCCCTGAATGATGCCGGACAGAGCGCATTATCGCTGCATGGCGATCTGGAACAGCGCGATCGCGATCAGACGCTGGTGCGTTTCGCTAACGGCAGCGCTCGCGTGCTGGTTGCAACGGATGTGGCGGCCCGTGGCCTGGATATTAAATCGCTTGAGCTGGTGGTGAATTTCGAACTGGCATGGGATCCGGAAGTGCATGTCCACCGCATCGGGCGTACTGCGCGTGCGGGTAACAGTGGTCTCGCCATCAGCTTCTGCGCACCTGAAGAGGCGCAGCGCGCTAATATTCTTTCGGAAATGCTGCAACTGAAACTCAACTGGGTGAATACCCCAGGTAATATCAGCATCGCTCCGCTGGCGGCGGAAATGGCCACCCTGTGCATCGACGGCGGTAAAAAGGCCAAAATGCGTCCCGGTGACGTTCTGGGGGCGTTAACAGGGGATATCGGTCTCGACGGGGCAGATATTGGCAAGATCACGGTCCACCCTGCGCATGTCTACGTAGCGGTTCGCCAGTCGGTTGCGCATAAGGCCTGGAAACAGTTGCAGGGCGGGAAGATTAAAGGGAAAACCTGCCGCGTTCGACTGCTGAAGTAAGCTTAAAACGCGTCTCAGAAACGATATCTGAGACGCTGCCAGGTTACTTGACTTCTACCACGTTCAGGCGCAGTTCATCGAATTGCGCATCCTCTTCCTCTGGCTGCCAGCCAGCAGGCTGCATCGGGATCTCTTCGCGATCAAACGCCAGATCCCCGCCATTCACCACCTCTGAACCGTGGTTAATCCCTTTGAAATCGAACAGTTCAACGTCGGCGAGGTGCGAAGGCACCACGTTCTGCATGGCGCTGAACATGGTTTCGATGCGGCCCGGATAGCGTTTATCCCAGTCACGCAGCATGTCGCCAATGACCTGACGTTGCAGGTTCGGCTGTGAGCCGCACAGATTGCACGGAATGATAGGGAAGGCTTTGGCCTGAGAGAAACGCTCAATGTCTTTCTCGCGGCAGTAGGCAAGTGGGCGGATCACGATGTGTTTGCCGTCGTCGCTCATCAGCTTCGGTGGCATTCCCTTCATTTTGCCGCCGTAGAACATATTCAGAAACAGCGTTTGCAGAATGTCGTCCCGGTGATGGCCAAGCGCAATCTTGGTGGCACCCAGTTCGGTTGCGGTGCGGTACAGAATGCCGCGACGCAAACGTGAGCAGAGCGAGCAGGTCGTTTTGCCCTCTGGGATCTTCTCTTTAACAATGCCGTAGGTATTCTCTTCTACGATTTTGTACTCAACGCCCAGGTTCTCAAGGTACTCCGGCAGGATATGCTCCGGGAAGCCAGGTTGTTTCTGATCGAGGTTAACCGCGACCAGGGAAAAGTTCACCGGTGCGCTTTGCTGTAGATTACGCAGGATCTCCAGCATGGTGTAGCTGTCTTTACCGCCCGACAGGCAGACCATGATGCGATCGCCTTCTTCAATCATGTTGAAGTCTGCAATGGCTTCGCCCACGTTACGGCGCAGTCGCTTTTGCAGTTTATTCAGGTTGTATTGTTCTTTCTTTGTATTTGATTGATTTTCTTGCATTTATTACTACCTTCGGAGCCAGTAGGGGCATAATAGGGGCAAAAATTTTTCAGCGTGCGAGCTTATCATTAAGCATCAGCACCTGTTCGCCATTCATTTCTTCAATCCACGCACCGTAGACTTCATAAACCATTTGCGCGTTTTCATGCCCCATCTGGCTGGCTATGAAAGACGGGTTAGCGCCGGCAGATAACAGCCAGCAAGCAAAAGTATGCCGCGTATGGTACGGATTCCGGCGGCGAATACCAGCACGTTTTACAGCTGCGTTGAATCTCGCACCTATGCTCGATAAAGAGTAGTAGGCTTTCTGTTTGCCCTTGCGCATCCTGGGCATGAAAACAAATCGCAGGTTTTGATATTCCATCGCACCATATTCGCGGTGATGAAAAACAATCTCGATTTTGGGCTGTAACGAAGTCAGTGTACGCTGTGCCTTCAAGGCCTCTAGTGCTGGCTCTAGTAGCGTGATAACTCGATCACCTGCATCGGTTTTTGGTGGGACGAACATTGAAGTGGTCAACTAAAACTGGCCACGGCTTTAGAGTTTTTCCAGTATCGGTTTTCCGATTCGTTTGGGGGTAACCCACCGTTATAGTCATGCGGCCTTACCGACCTGTAATACCCGACGATATAGTCTGTGATCGCATGAGCTGCTTCGCTAAAGTTTATATAGCCTGTCACTGGCACCCACTCGTTTTTCAGACTTCTGAAGAAGCGTTCCATCGGGCTGTTATCCCAGCAGTTTCCGCGTCGGCTCATACTTTGCCTGATCCGGTAACGCCACAATAACTGCCGGAACTGCCTGCTTGTGTAGTGGCTACCCTGGTCACTGGGGAACATCACTCCCGCTGGTTTACCTCGGGTTTCCCACGCCATTTCCAGCGCTTTGATGGTTAGCTTGCTGTCCGGTGAGAATGACATTGCCCAGCCTACCGGTTTCCTGGCGAACAAATCGAGAACAATGGCGAGGTAAGCCCAGCGCCTGCCTGTCCAGATATACGTCACATCGCCGCACCACACCTGATTAGGCTCTGTCACTGCGAACTGTCGCTCAAGGTGGTTTGGGATAGCAATGTGTTCATGGCCACCACGTTTATACCGGTGGGTGGGTTGCTGACAACTAACCAGTCCCAGTTCTTTCATGAGTCTGCCGGCAAGCCAGCGTCCCATTCTGAAACCTCTCAGGGTTGCCATAATGGCGATACTCCTCGCGCCAGCAGAGCCATGGCTAATGTTATGCAGCTCCAGAACCTGGCTACGTAATACAGCCCGCTTGCCGTCTGGCTTTTCGGGGCTTTTCACCCAGTATTTGTAGCTGCTGCGATGAACCCCGAACACATGGCAGAGTGTGACCACAGGATAATG
>ERZ772818.1700-NODE-1700-length-18418-cov-8.219245_pt1 | contig 18418 bp, 22 predicted proteins | sample MGYA00580837_ERZ772818 | MGnify/ENA primary metagenome ERZ772818 (study PRJEB29015, sample SAMEA2737671) | human gut metagenome | biome: human gut; feature: human-associated habitat; material: faeces | place: China | collected 2012 ...
CCGAACTCCCCTGAATTAAAAATCTGTAATTCGTTCATAAGTCTCCTTTCTTGTGATATACTCCCTATAGATGGGAGGTGATAATAATATGAAACCGAATATGGCAAACGGCTCCATAGTTCCGCACAGCGCCCTTGAACAGCAAATAAAAGAAGCTAAAGAAAAAGAATTACGGAAACAGCAATGGCGGCATGATTTCCAAGTAGCTTTATTTAGTGCTGTTGTTGGCGGATTTACTGGATTCCTGGCTACTGTAATCACTCAGATGTTACTTTAGCATCCAATGTGCGAGTAGGCTTCCGAGCACTCCACAGGCAGCCGAAAGCACAAAGCAAAGAATCCAAAATGCGATTCTGTTTTTCAATTTGTTTTCACCTCCAAGTTAAGAACTTTGAACTTTTTCTTTAAAAAAATAGTCCTGTATATCATCGGCAGAAAGCTCCAACAGATTGACTGCTTTGCAAATATCTGACTGCTTCCAAAACAGCTTTCCGTTGAGCTTCAGCGATAATGTACGCTCCGACCATTCCATAGCATTCGCAAAGGAACTCTGACTATCATATTTTTCAATGATTCTTCCTTTGAGCTTACTATAATCAAATGCCATATCTGCACTCCTTTCTAGTTCAATGTTTTGAACTGATTATAATATAACATCGCCATTACGCTATGTCAATACATTTTTTCAATATTTTTAACTTTTTTGTTTTAAGCCTTGAACTTTTGTTTCATATGTGATATATTATCATCAGAAAGCGAAAGGAGAATAGTATAATGGAAAAAGTTAGTTCATCAGAAAGATTTAAGACTTTGATGGACGAACGTAATCTGAGACAGGTTGACATTCTTAATCTTGTTCTTCCATATTGTAAGAAATACAATGTGAAAATGAATAAGTCGGATATCAGCCAGTACGTTTCCGGAAAGACAGAGCCTAGTCAAGAAAAACTGGTTGTCTTAGGAATGGCACTAAATGTTTCAGAGTCGTGGTTAATGGGATTTAATGTAGGACGCGCCAGGAAAGACACACCTAATCAGGCGAAAGAAGATTTTAATCTGATTTCAAAATTCTCATTATTAAGCGAACGTGATCAGAAAATTGTTTTAAGTCTAATTGATTCCATGCTTTCTAATTAAAAAAAAGGTGGGGCCTAATCGCCCCACTTCTCCAGAAATAGTTTTATGAATGTGTACAGGTACTCTAATGTACCTGTCTTTTTTATTCCATTTATCATCCCGATAATCTCTTTCTTATAATCCATAAATAACCCTCCCTGTCGCAACTACCACCTACACTACAGTATATGTCCGGTTTGTGGGAAATAGAATCGAACATTAGTTCGTTTCATGCCATTATATCACTAATGTTTGCTCTTGGCAACTGCCAGATATACACCGATATGTTTATGATTGCATAGAAATTATTCGTAACATCAAAGATATAGTCTTTTCTGTTTAGTGGCAGGGCGAATAAAAACGGCAGCATGGTCTGCTTTATTTCATGGGCGCTATTCTTATGTAGGGTAGAAGATCTGTACGCATTTTGGACAGAATACACTTCTGACTCTTCGCGGATATAATCGTCTACGCACATTGGTAAACAAACAATGTAATTAAGCAAAAGCACAGCTCCTATTATAATTAGAATATTTTTGATTATTTTCATTTTACAAATCACCTAAAAACGTCTATTTACAACTAAATTTAACGATGCTATAATAAAAATAACATATTTAAACACTTTTTTTTTGCAAATGGCGAAAACAATGTCTATAAGGGAATGATTTGCGTGAAAATTGCGATTTGTGACGATGATAACCTACGGATTGAGACTTTCAAAAATAGCATTGACCGATATCTAAAAGAGCATGGTGATGGTGGATATACATTAACCACCTACACCAGCGGAAAACCTTTGATCGACGATGTTTCAGATGGTGAATGGTATGACATAATAATTCTTGATGTCTCCATTAACGGAGAAAATGGCATAGAGATTGCCAAAAGATTAAGAAAAATCGGATACTATGGAAATATCACTTTTTGGACAGAACGCAAAGAATATGTATTTGATGCACTTGATGTGCTACCGGTGCATTACATCATTAAAGGCTCCGAGCATGGAAGAATGTATTCAGTTGTTGAACAGACTCTTGAAAATATCCGTGAAAAAACGCTTACTATCAAGAACAAGGACTACTTTCACAGAGCTGAATTCCGGCATATTGAATACATCGAAAGCCAGAACAAATACATAATGATCCATTGCACGTGCGGAATATCACACAAGGAACGAGGAAAGCTCAATGATATCGAAAAGAGTCTTGACGGAAGATTTTTGCGCTGCCACCAGAGCTATATAGTTAATATGGACGAGGTAAGCGAAGTAAGCCATTTTTTTACAATGATATCTGGCGCGATCGTCCCGATCAGGCAAAGAGAACTTGCAAAAATAAGAGAAAAATATGAAAACTACGTCATTGGAGGAAGATAAAGCATGAGCGAAGAAAAAACCAAGAAGTGCAAACATTGCAAGATGGACATTCCAAAAGATGCAAAAATATGTCCACATTGTAGAAAGAAACAAAAAAGCGGAATATTAAAATGGGTTGTATTAATACTTATCATAGGAGTGGTTATCGGTGCTGTCGCAGGCGAAAGCGATTCGGGATCAGATAAAAACACAGCAGCCACTACTTCTACAGAAAAGAAAGAAACTGCTACTAAACCAAAAGAAGAAGCTGCGCCGATCGAGTACACTGCTGTTTCTGTTAATGATATGATGTCCGATCTTGACAGCAACGCCATGGGTGCATCTGATAAATACAAAGGTAAATATCTTGAGATCACCGGAAAGCTCAGTAACATTGATGCGGCTGGAAAATATATTGATCTCATGGCCGATGGAGATTTTGAGATTATTGGAGTTCAGTGTTACATCAAGAACGACGACCAGAAAGCTCAAATAGCATCCATGTCAAAGGGTGACACCATTACTTTAAAAGGAAAATGTACAGATGTCGGAGAAGTGCTGGGATATTCTCTTGATATTGACGAGATAGAGTAGATAACACGGCTCCTGCTTAACGGCAGGGGCTGTTTTTATACAAGGAGGAAATTATGGCAAAAAGAAAGAAATACCCGAAGCTGCCGAATAGCTTTGGCTCTATCCGCTATCTCGGCAAGGGTCGAAGAAACTGCTATGCAGTGCACCCACCGGCAGCACTGGACGCAACAGGGAAAGCAGTTCGACCGCCTGCGATCTGCTACGTTGACGACTATCTGAAAGGGTTCGCTGTCCTGACAGCTTACAAAGCCGGGACGTACAAGCCGGGTATGGAAAAAGAGCTTGAGATTGCCCCTACAACGGACACAGACGCCCTTATAGGCCGCATATTGGCCGACTACAATACAATTAAGGGCACAGAGGAAAAGCACCCGGAAACGCACAAATTGACGTTCTCAGAAGTATATGAAAAATTCATATCATGGAAGTTTCCGGAAGACACTAATCTGTCGAAGTCTTCAAAGAACGCATATCACTGCGGGTATCTTAACAGCAAGCCTTTGCATAATCGTGCATTTGAAGACTTGAAAGCACCGGACCTGCAAAAGGTTATTGATGACTGCCCGCTCAAAACGCAGAGTTTAAACACGATTCTGATGCTTTTTAAGCAGATGTATAAATTCGCAATCTACTCAGAGATAGTCACGGAAAACAAGGCGCTGTATGTTTCTGTCAAAACAAAAGATGACGTCGAGCACGGGACACCGTTTTCTGATTTGGAGCTTCGGGTCCTCTGGCAGAACGCCGACGATCCAGAAGTACAGCTCATTCTGATCATGTGCTACTCCGGCTGGAGAATCGGCGAAGTTCTGAAGCTTACGACTAATCTCGAAGAAAAATACTTTCAAGGCGGCATTAAGACCGCAGCCGGAAAAGACAGAATTGTTCCAATCCACTCGGCCATATACGAGTTTGCGAAGAACAAAGTCTTGACGCAAAACGGCAAGCTCTGTATCTATTCCCAGACGCAACACCGAAACGCCCTGTTCTACCCTACACTAGAACGATTAGGGATAATCGGCAACCCGAAGCACACGCCGCACGATTGCCGGCACACCTTTTCTACCCTGTGCGAAAAATACGGCGTCCGGGAGAACGACCGGAAGAGGATGCTGGGTCATTCGTTCGGGAACGATGTTACGAACGCTGTGTACGGTCATAGAACCCTGAAAGAACTCCGGGAAGAAATAGAGAAAATAAAAGTTCCGTTTGTGACTAACTGTGACTAACCGTTCCTATTTTTATCTTTTTTAAACTGTCTTAATTACTCTAACAAAAGCCTGTAAAGTATTGATTTTACTGGTTTTCCCGCATTTTACAAGGGATTCCGCAAAAACATTTTCTTTAATCTAATTTTAATGAAAATCTTCAAGAATCCTTTGTTTATGCGGTATTTCAGACTTTGTTTGTGACTAATTTGTGACTAACCGTGCAAATCTATATCTAATTAAAACATCACAATTTAACGTAAAAAAAGAGAGTCGGGTTTTTAGGCCCAACTCTTTTTGACTTTTGACTATCCGCTCGTGCCGCTGCTAGCAGCCCCCGAATTGGGACATACAGCTCTTCCGTTCATGCACGGCGGAATCAGTCTGCACTATCAACTTGTGCTAGCCACACAGGGTGTTATACATCATAAGTTCAATCTCTGTGCGACTATTGGTAGTATAACCTGTTTTGAATGATAAATCAATCAGAACATCATTTCGTGTTGGCTTTCATATGCTCAATCACTCTCTTCCATGTATCAATGCCGCAAGTTCCATTTGCCTTTACACCAACATTTTTCTGGAAAACTTTGAGGGAATTATATGTGTCGTTCCCAAACTGTCCGTCAACTTCTACGCCCAGCATTGCCTGAAGCATCGCTACAGCTGTACCGGAACTGCCCTTTCTCAAAATCGGAAGCCTTGTCTGGAAGGTACCGGTAAGTGTGGTTGAAGGCGTACTTGCTTTTGCGCCGGTGGTAACAGCGATAGCCACGTGGTGATTATCGTTCAGAAGGATATCTCCTGCCTTTAAATAGTCACCAGATGTCAGATACTTACTATCCGTCAGTACTTTCGCACCGGCAGCCTTCATTGCGGCTCTCATGTTTCGTGTTGTCAGATAAATGCTGACTGCTTTGAGCTTTGCGTTATTTAGGCGATATCCAGCACCCTTGACGATAGCTGCTGTACTTGCGCTGCAATCAGATTCACAAGCTACCGTGATCTGCGCCGGATCGTAGTTACTTGCCTTTAAGTGCCGCCAGAACGAATACCGGTCATTGCTGTTTCCGGAAGTACCCTGATCGTATCCGATGAGATTGTTCTGTGCCGCTTTTGTCGCCATGTCTGCGATCATGGTTGCGATTTTAGCGTCATTGAATCTTAGAACACAGAGCCACGGTCTGCTGTACCAGTTCATGATCTGATATTCTGTACCAGTCTGATCTCCTGCTTTCCCACCTGCATATCTTCCGCGTTCATCATGTCCGCAGTTACTGATTTTTACCATTTTAGTTTCTCCTTTCTGGTTAGAATCTCTGTAGTCCTTGTAGAACACATCCATGTCAACATTTCCATTAATTCCTGGAACTTTTCCCTTGCTGGAATATTGCCAGCCTACACCAACTGTCGGACGTAATCTTTCTTGAACAGAACCATTGTCGTTGGCAGGATAACGAGTAATCCAACAATCATACTGCTTCAGAACGTCTGACAGAACATTATTGTACCAGTCGAGATTACAATAAATTCCAACCTTATAACCGGATTTCTTGATTCTGGTCAGAAATGCTACTGCAATATTCTCGATAGCTTGCTTGCCAAGGCTTCTCTGTTGACTCCATTCAAGGTCATAGAACACTGGAAAGTCCAGTCCACGTCCACCAAGAACGGAAATTAAGTTCTCAGCTTCGTCAATTGCCTGTGCCGGTGTTAAAGCATAACTGTATTTATATCCACCAATAAGAATTCCATTGGATTTACAGCCCTTGTAGTTGTGTTCGAATGATTCGTCAATTCCAGATTTCTGATGGATTCTTAATATTGCAAACTTAACTCCAGATTTTGATACTTTTGCCCAATCCGGTTTCCCTTGCCACGATGACACGTCAATTCCTTTAATTTCCATATTTATCAGCTCCTTTCATGAAATCATGAAACATATTTATGAAATTTTTAAAGTCTCTTAGTTAACTAAACAGGAGTGTTACTATTTTATCAAAAAACAATACGCTCTTCTAATTACTTCCAATTACTCCAATTAGTTCCATTGTAACGTCTTCTTTGAATACTCGGGTCATCTGTAGCAAATGAATACGCTATTTGAAAGCATTCCTTTCCATTATCCCAAATAATTGTTTCAACAACTGCATATTTGAAAGGGGTAGCGGTCTCATTTGAAACAATAAAATATAGGATTCGCCCTTTATTTTCTTTCAAAATATTTTCAACGTCATAGTCATTTCTTCTGCCTATATATCTGGAAAATCCAGCATTACTATTTTATATTTCATAAATCTTTAAGCCAACTTGAATATAACGATTGTACATCCACCAGATAAGTCAATCTTATATTGAAATGAAATGTTGCTATCAGTATATTTCATTTCAATGGTGTTGTCGTAATCCGCACCTTTAACAAGCGTTTCGATAAAAGAACCGTCCTGTGCCTGAATATTAACTATAGATAATGAACTTATCTTGTATCCTCCACTACGATACGTTGAAACTAGATAAAGTCCCGGAACAAGAGGAACAGTAACTAGTCCATTGGTGACCATACCTTTATAAAAGGGTTTTAACCGGTTACTATTTAATTCATTAAGAGCCCCCACTACAGTCTTGTTTGAAGTCTGCAAGTTATTGATTACTGCATTTGTCAATTTATTGACCATCCAGTTCCAGATTCCGCTGAATGGTGAAAGCTTGTTTGCTTTCGCTGCCGCATCGTAAATCATCATCGTGTCGTTGTCCGCCGGTGTTGCTTTCTGTGTGTACTCGTTAAATTTACCCATTACTGTAATCTCCTTTCTAATTCCTTGATACGCTTTTCTTGCTTGTCAACCTTTGCACTAAGTTCCTGTATGGCTTTAATGGCGTAGTTGAGAAGATACGGACTGTTAATCTGTTTAATGTCCATTTCGCCGTTTTCATCATATCCGCCACCCAGAGCCAAGTTCGGGTCGATTTCTTCCAGCTCGTCCGCCACGAAGCCGATGTTCTGATGCCATCCGCCCATCCGCTCTTTCCAGTCGAACTGACGGACTTTCATGCGATTGACTGTTTCGAGGGCGTCTGTTTCACTGGCTTCGATGTTCTCTTTCAGACGGATGTCAGACGGGGCTGAACCGGAATAGAATTTACTTGTTACAAAATTTTTAGCACCAGTAAACTGTCCTCTAACTTCGATATAGTTTTTATAGCTAGCTCCAATGTCGGTGCCTCCAGTCTGTGTTTGACCGCATCCGATAAACGCCACTTTTTTTCCAACAGTTCCCAGTGTAGCTATAGGTCTTCTTCTGACAGGGCTTCTTTCATCGGTTTGCTCTGAGTCCTCGAAAGAGAAACTTCCCTGCACATAAGCGCCGCCTTTCAATCCAGCGGCCCTCTCAACAGTGAGACTTCCATTTGTCAAAATGTTTGCCCCAAGTTCGCATCCGTCCGTGAAAAGTGAGTTCGTGTTTATTCGGACTTTATTGTTCAAATAGCGAACAATGTAGCCTTCCCATTTTTTGCTCGTATCACCTTCCATCCAGAGTTCAAGCACTTTATTCTGAACTTTCTGTGCATACAGTCCATACTTTCCAAGCATCAGTGCATTATAATTCTCTGAATCCGTATAGTCCGTATATAATCGCAATCCGGCAGTGTTAAGAGATACCATCGGGTTTCCGGTGTTCTTGTTAAGTACGACATATCCGGTATATCCTAATCTCGATATCTGATTTCCGTCAGCATCGTAAATCTTCAGCTGACCGTTTCCGTTATTCATGCCGCCAAGACTGATAACACCACCTTTCATGGCATTGAAAGATATATACAGTGTCGTGTTTCCACTCTCATCCTTGCCATAATACAGACCCTTGAACTTTCCGCCGTCTGATAGGATATCAACTATCTGTTCCTGTGTCAGTGATGCCACATCAACCGCCACGGAAAACGTCTGATAGTCCGCAAGCTTCGTTTTTGCCTGGTCAAAATACAGCGAAACCTTGAGCATATTGTGAGCCTTGAGCGACAGGTTATTGACGTTAATACTCAACCGGTCAAGTGCCGCAGTCTGCGATACCGTGAGCGCTGACCATGTAGCGCCGTTGTCGGTGGATTTTTCTAGTTTCCACCATCCTTTTTGTAACTGCGCAACTTCGCCGTTTCCGTCCCTGTAGAATGAATCTACAATGAGCGGTGCCGGTGTTATTTTCTTGTCAGCCCCCATCAGCAAAACATCTGCATTACTCTGAAAGAAGTAAGTCCTTCCGGCAGTTCCCTGTTCACCCTTAATTTTCGTCCAACTATATCTTGCTGGGTCGGTGCTATCATCCGGCGTGTAATCGGTATACTGCCCGATATACAGCTTATTGACGCTATCGTCCACGGAGAAACCTGTTCTACCATCAGCACTGTTCGCATAAGCGATGTGGAAGTATGGTGTTTTTCCGTTCGCTCCCGGTGTTCCCGGCACGCCCTGCGCTCCGTTTGCTCCCCTAATCAGTGACCACGTGTACTTTGTCGGGTCAGTGCTGTCAGCTTCTACAAAATCCACGTACATTCCAATATATTCACGGTTCCCATCACTCACAGAAAAGTCTGTCTGACCATCTGCGCTGTTCGCATAAGCAAGGTGTGTGTACTGTGTCTTTCCGTCTTTACCGTCTTTTCCCGGGATGCCGTTCGCTCCGTCTTTGCCGGCGTACTGTTTCGCAAGCGAAAACTGTTTCGATACGACAAGGTTATTCAGATATGCGGCTTTGATGTTCACCCATCCGCTGTCTGCGGTCAAGCCGGTGACGGTGTACGTCTTATTCTCCTTATTCCAATGTCCCTGTATGTTCTGCGACGTCGTAATCGTATATGTACAGTTATTCGTGATATCCTGTGTACCGTACATGACTGTCGCCGTTGTAGTGCATTCTGGGAACTCTGTATAGTTGCCGTCACTATCAACCGGGATTCCCTGATAGTCGTTGTCGAGCTGCATGGTCATGTTTCTAGCCAGAGCTGCCATGTTCTCAACATCTTCAATCTTTTCATCAAGTGGTTTACCGCCGATCGTCACATAACTTCCGTCAAGGGTAACTGATCCGGTATCCATATCCGCTTCAAATATTACATTTCCACTTTTGTCTCTTACGATGAGCGTTCCTGCGTTAATATAATCAGCATTGATACCATGCGCGTACAGAATTTTTGCTATCAAATCGCCTGTCAGAAAGAAACCGTAAGGATATGTTTTGCCACCATCATTGGATACGCCAATGGCTTCTGCTGTGAATTTAATTACATTTTTTGATTCTGCGAGTGTAGGCTTGTCATGCAGATATGTAATAGTACTGCCATCTTCCTGTGCGACTGATGTTTCATATAATCCAGAAGAATTTTTTAAGGTTTCTTCTAATTTCTCTACTGCTTTTTCTCTAGCTGATTGTTCTTTTTTAACAAGTCGTCTTGCTTCAACAATGGCTTTCGTCCCATCAGAAACAAACTTGCTCATTCCTCTGATAGGGTCATCGGCTTGAGTTTTTACAGTAGTCTTTCCATTAACGAAACAGGAAACATCTGTCAGTGGAGTTATGTATCTATTCCATCTACGGTCGTAAGTATATGCCATATCCCCGAACTCAATGAGCGGATTATACGCAAGTTCTCCCGACATGCTGCGGAATTTGGCTCCAATTATGGAATCACCGATTTGAGCAGCTACCGTATCCAAGTCCGAATCGGCAACAAGGTCGTTCTCCAATTCAAGAACATATCCTGTACTTCCGTACATGGCTTCATTTTCTCTATTTTTTAGCTTGATTCCAGTAATCATAATATCATCACTGGATACAGTCGGACTCTCAAAAAAGTCTTTGAGTTTTTCAGACGTATCAGTAGCTGATTCAATCAGTAGCAAGAAACCATCATTGTCAATCGACCAGTTTCCTGCCGGGCTTATAAAGTTATCGGAGTCAACATTTGCACCACCTTTAAACGTAATGTTTCCATCAGCATCCGCAATTGCACCATAATCTTCTTGCACATTGGAAAAATCCCATCTGATAAATCGCAAGTATCCTCTGCTGTCCAGGCGAGCGTTCGCAGTCTCAAGCATTGCCGCCCATCCGAATAACTGGCGAAATGTCATATTTTCTGGAATCTCTGACACGATCAGATTTCCATGAGTCATGGAGACTTCTGACGGAATGCCAAGAATCTCGCACGCATCTCTGACAAGAGTCTCTATTGACTGCGGCAGAACCAAATGGGATATATAAGTTGCGTTCGTTTTATACATATCGTCCAAAGCGGTAAAACTAAGGATTTCGCCATATTGTTCTGGTGTCGTAATTGTATAAATACCTTTATCAATGGTTTCGACTCTGTCTTCTGTCGCTGCTTTTGTTGCCAAAATCGCACCGCCACTCTGGTCAAGAATTGGCTCATAGTTTTCATCCAGCAATTCATCTGTTGCAGCCGGACTTGCTACGGAGGTCTGCATTTTAAGATACGCATGAACTTTTGCCATATAGAAATTATAGTTTTTCCATTGATCAGAAGTGTTGTCCAACTCCAATGTCATGGATTTACAAACAACACAGCCAATCGGAAAGCTGCTACTTTCTGCACAATCGGAAAAAGTGCAGTTTTCACCCATAATTTCATCTTTTACGGTTTTTACAGTTCCGTCAGGAAAGGTGATTTCCACTTCCTGCCAGACTTTTTCTCCGTCCTGTAGTTTCTGTTTAAATGCGTCTGATGCATTAATCAAGTGGATTCACCCCCGTCATATTGCAAGTTATTTTCGAATAATACTCCTCACCAGGTGCAGCGGAAGCCAGATTGAAAGAGCCTTTACCAACATAGAATGATTCTGTGCGCCAATCATGGTGTCTTATGGAGTAGTGATACAAATTAAAAGGTTTCCCATGTATTATTGCGTTTATAAGTTCTTCTGCTTCGCCCACCGGTATGTTGCTAGCCTCATAACCATACTGAATAACTGTAAACAATGGAACCAATATGGCTTTTCCGAATTGTGTGCGGTTGCTTCCTTCAGAGTAAGTTGTTTCAAAATTGCACGCCATATCCTTATCTGGCTGAGGCATGCGCTTGCCATTTATTTTATATTTGTCTGTTATAGATTTGCTCAATAATATAGACGCCATGCGCTCACCTCCTATGCCAGTTCAAACGGATTTCTTCCACTTGTGCTGCGTCTTAATTTTGCTTCATCAATAATTTCATCAAAGATTGTTCTACGGTTAATTTGAGCGGTAAAGCGATAATCTCCACCGGAACTGCTTCCAGATTCTTCACGAACAATCTTTCTGAGCAGAGCTTCTGGTGTCTCGATGTTGTTTCCTTGCTTCTGATCTCCTAACACAGCGAGGAATTCTGATCTTGGAGGGATAACCGCACCTTTTGCAAGATAAGGTACTGTTGGCACTCTCGGAAATGTTGCACTAAATCCGATTGTTTTCTTTCCGAACGGTGTAGGCACTTCCCACGGACCAAAAGAAAATGCAGATTCAATTCCACCAATCGCACTGTTGACAGTTCCGATCGCTCTGTTGACGATTCCGATGACCTTGTTCAATATGTTTCGAATGGTGTCACGGATACCGCCGAAGATTTCCACCACTCTGTTTCTTGCCGATGTAAATTTGTTTACAATAGCATCGCGGATAGCTGCAACTTTATTTCCCACAATCGTCATGATATTCTCCCAAGTTTCTTTTGCATTGGCTTTCATACCATTCCATAAAGTTGAAGTCTTTTCTTTCATGTCATTAATTTTTCTGGTTGCCGCTTCTGCCATTTCTCGCGTCTTTGAAGTCACAAATTTAACTATTGAAGAAACGACATTTGAAACAAGCGTTCCTATCGCATTCAAAATTCCAGTAACGGTCTCTTTCAGATCAGAAAGAATCATACTTACACCTTCGCCCATTGTTTTAAAGAAGCCAACAACAGCAGATGCTACGATCCCTGCAACTTCTTTAATTTTGTCCCAATTTTTGTACAGTAATACTCCAATTGCAATGCACGCCGTTACTGCCGCTATAAAAATTCCACCCGGCCCGATAGCCGTTGCGATAGCTTTAATTCCTCCCATAATGCCGCTAGAACCAGTCATAAGTGTAATAAGGCCTTTTATAAAACTCGCTACTGTCGTTATACTTCCTGCTATTCTTGACGCTAGCCCTGCAATTTTCGCCGCCGCAAATGCTCCAATCAAAGCTGCGCCGAATGCTTCAATGATTGATTGATGATCCGCAAAGAATCCAGCCAAATCCGATACCAGATTGATCACTGTCGGAAGTCCTACTTCAATCACCCATTCAAGCATCGGAAGAACAATATTTTTGTAAATCCATTCAAGACCATTTCCAATCGATTCCAGAATTGGCGCAAATGTACTGGTCAGATTACTAATAGATTCCAACAGCGGATAGAAGTCCAAATTTGCCGCCCATTTTGCAGTATCTTCTGCGATTTTTTCCACAAACTGCATAACCACCACAAGGGCGTCTGCAATGTTCTGTATGATCTGCGTTCCAACATTGTTCTTATTCCACGCATCCGCAAAACCGGATGCAATATTCCCGATAGTTTTAAGAACGTTCTGAGCAATCCTCAGCATGGTCGTAAGCATCGTTGCGCCTGTGCCATTTGTCCAGACCTCTACAAGGCTTTTACCTACACTTACAGCGAGCTTTTTGAGTCCATCAAGTGCGACTTTTGCTGCATTAATGGTATTCTTACCCTCTTTTTTCCATGCGTCCTGGAATGGTTTCCAGAGTTTCTTGAGCAGGTCAGCAAGTTTCTTTGCGGAATCGCTAATCTTGTCAAGTGCGGTTTCGCCTTCTGCGAGATTGCCGTAGTCCACATTACCAACTGAACTCGGAAGGCCACTGTTACCTGCTCCACCACTTCCACCAGATGAAGATGGTGTGGAAGATGAATTGCTGCCAGTAGATGTGACTTTGTGAACTTCATCAAGTGACGAAAGATAGTTTTTGGTTTCCTTATTCGCTTTTTTTGTTGCTTTTGCATTGTCGTTCGTGGCATCTGCCAGTTTCTCTGCATTATCTGCCGCCTGTCCATACTGGTCCGCTGTATCTGCGATCGCGTCTGTTCCGGCAAGACCCGCTCCACTTCCGCTCGTTTGACCGGAAGATTTCTTGCCAGTAATAAGCTCCGTGAATGACTTAAATGCGTTTGCCAGAGTTGCCAGTTTGCCGAGCAAAATATTGATCACTTTCAGAACAGGCGTGAAAATATTAATCAGTCCCTGTCCGACTGTTGCCTTGAGAGATTGCAGCTGTAACTGCATTACTCGTACCTGGTTCGCCCAGCTGTCAGATGTCCTGATGAAGTCACCAGATGCAGCCGATAACTGTTTCTGCACAAAAGCCAGTCGGAGAGCTACTTTCTCCTGCTCAGTCATGGCGGATGTGGTTTTACCATAACCGTTCGCCAGTGCGTACTGGTCTAGTGCCGACTGGGTCATTACCACGCCGAGGTCCTTGAGTGTTTCCGTTTCGCCCGTAAACACTGATTTCAGCTTGATATAAGCCAAGCCCTGACTGATGTTATAGAATGATGCCACGTCACCAGTCAGCTGCGTCAAAGCCGTTGACATATCGTAAGCCTGTGATTCTGAGAATCCGAACGACTTAGACATTGCTCCGAACGTTCCGACATACCGTTTAGCCATTGTCTCTGATAGTCCGGCTGAGGTCATAGCATTCTTTGCAAATTCGTTTACCTTGTCAGACATGGTTGTGAATGTAACATCAACCACGTTCTGAACTTCTGCGAGGTCGGAACCGAGTTCCACGCACTCTTTCCCAAACTGTACTAACTTACCAACTGCAAAAGCCCCACCAATCAGTAGACCGATTTTTTTTACAGCACTTCCAAGGCCGTTAAATGACTGTTTTATAGTCGATACGCCATTTTGGACGCCTGACGTGTCCATTCTGGTATCAATAATGACTGAGCCATCAGCAGCCATGTGTCCACCTCCTAACTATTTGAGGTTCAACATCTCATTCAGCTTATCTTTATAAGCTTGCTCCTCGTCGCTGAGACGTGTTTTTATATCAATAATGTTCTTATTTTCCTGATAGAATTTCTTTTCCCATTTATCCAACCGTTCACCCTTCGCCTTTTTTGACCGGATTCCAACAACCGTGTTGAACAGGCACTCGCCAGACTCCATGAAATATCCGAAGAACGTCCACCAGTGCATATACGGAATGGCTCTGATTTCTTTTCCAGCAACCTTGTTTACTGCCGGAACGATCATGTCTCCATCCTGCTCCCAGTCCATCAAACGGGGCTTCGGGTGGTTTGGATTATCATTAGATTGTCCACAGTCAATGAACTCTGACGCTTTCTGACAGGCCTCGTCCAAACACTCAGCCGGTATACTTTGCCAGTCCTCGAACAGAATCTGTAGCATAATAACTGCTTTCGCCTGTTCATTCAGCTCCGGGTCATTCATGGCAATCAGAATGTCGATTATTGCTCGGAAATCCGTTCTAATAGAAAAATCCACCCCACTGATGTTGAGTGAGGTGGGGAGCTCATAGGCGGTCATTTCGCATACTTCTCCGTATACTTATTGACTGCTGCCTGCATTTTCTTTTTTCTTTTTTCGATTTCCGGCGCGATTGCTTCTGCGATCTTATCCAGAACGATATAGGCGAATACCTGACCATTGCCGAATACAGTTGTTGCGGTAATTGGTTCTTTAAACAGGTCCTTAGATGCTTCATATCCGAGCAGATAGTTGATTTTGTCTTCGATCTGTTTATTAAGTTCAGCCATTTCTTTGCCGGAAGTGACTTTCTGAATGGAATCTTTGAGCTGCTCAAAATATTCTGTCAGTTCTTCTGCACGTGCTGCTACATTAATGTCGGTTGGATTCAGCTTGAAAGAAGAAAAAACTTCGTCTTCATTGTTTGTGAATGTAAAAATGAGAATTCCATCATCAATTTTGGTGTTAATTATTTTTGCCATTTGGCGTGCCCTCCTTGTATATGCGCTTATTCGCTGTCAGCTGTGAATGTACCGGAATTGATATCAAATTTTCCTTTTACACGTTCACCAACATAGTTCACGGTAAATGGAATCTGATAACCAGATGTGTCCCCGCCGTAGGAGGTCGGCACAACGTAACAATCCTGCTGATACGCTTCATACTTGCCTGCTGTGGCTTCTGTCCAGAGATGAACTTCAACTGCTTTTGTCTTGAGGTTATCGTCTTTGAGGCGTCCGTCAACGATTTTCTGTAATGCTGTGAACAGATCAGAAGTAGTGTCTGCATAGAACGGATCAGCATCAGAAGAAACTTCGTAGCCGTTATGTTTGAATGTGGATTCTCCGAGAATGTTCTTAGATGTTTCAGTGTCTGGATTGAGTTCTACGTTATACTCTTCCAGGTCCTTTCCAAGACGCTCATATTTCGGTGTCAGCCCTCCACAGAGGGAACCTGCATCAATATAATGAGCCATATATTTACGGTCAATCTTGCCTGTAACTGCCATAGAAATGTCCTTTCTGCCTATAACTTTTAAAAGGCTGTGTAGGTTAGCGGCTATCTCTAATTAATAGCCGGTTGTTACGTTATATTACTTCATAAGTGTTTTCATAGCGTACCGATAATGGTAATAACCAGTCCTGTACGCCACTCTCCTGTGGCTCTAAACCATAGGAATTATCACGGGTTATACGTTTTATCACTCGCCCCTGTGAAAGCTCAGGAAACACATTTAAACGTGTCTCAGCGCCGTTTATAATAACTGGTTCTCGGCATATCCATTTACCGAGATTGTCCAGAAACTTCTGAACAGATAACTTCTGCCGTTCCTTATCGGATGCTGTGCGGTAAACCACATAAAATGGGTACTGGCATACCTGATGCATTGTTCCGCAAACATCTTCTTTTTCTGAATAGACCAACGCCCCGTTGTCTGCTGAGAACGCAATTCCGGAATCTTTGCCGAGTTCCTCAAATTTGATTGTTTCATTTTCGTATAGCCCTGGATACTGGTTCAGAAGTGCTTTCATGGCATCTGTCAGAATCTCATATCCGGTTGCATCTTTTCCGATAGGTTTATCTGCCATGTCTGCCACCTCCTGCCTGTGCTTTTACTTTGCGAATCCATGTGTTGCCGTATTGTCGCTTAGCAGCATCGAACCATTCAGCTTGTACCTGAGTATGCGGTGATTTTGTATATTGAAGATTCTCCTTTGCATTCGTCTTGCCGGAATACTGGCTTACAAGAACCTTTTCCGCATCGTGTCTCGCCCATGTACTGCCTGTTGCGGGGTCAACCATAGTTTTTCCGAAATAAAGAAAACGTCCATAAGGAGCAGCTGCCGCACATACAAATCCAGTCCCTTGCATCGATGTACTTTTGGCTCTTGTTCGGTCAATAAAATCTCCGGAAATCATTGGCATAAACTCTATCATACTGTCCATAACCATTCCATCAAGGAGATACTGGGCTTCTTGGTACTGCCTAGAAAATCTATCCATATTCAGTTTTATTTTCATATCTCCGTCAACTACAGAGAATCCTTTAAAATGATGAATTTTACTCATATTACTTACCAAGAATCTCGAAGTGAGGAATCAGTGTATATGGACCACCTACACTGGTAATCTTGAACACGTTGTCCTTATTCTCGTTCATGTACTGGTAGAATCCATTCCGATAATCGCCATCGGTTACTATTCCACCAGTCCACTCACCCTCCCAAAAGAATGATTCGTCCGAGAATGTGATAGTATCTTCCAGAGCATTGTTAATCTGCCTTTTCCACTCCTTCGAAGGCACCCATGGGAGAATCTTGCCATCTTTATCGGTAATGGTTATATCACCGTTCTGAACAGCATAACGAACGTGCAACTGTGCGTTGTCAGTTGCGTCTGGTCCGTACTTTTTAAGGATTGCTCCCTTGTCCGTAATGAGATCAACGCCGGATAGCACGTGAGGATACCAGTACGCATCTCCTGTCGTGGCTGATTCGTAATAGTCAAAAATCGTCACCGTTTTTTCGTACATGATACCCTCTCCTTAATATTATTCTTTCTGCGTTGTCTGCTTAATAATCTGATTCACGCCAGTAGCCGATAATCCGTTAAACATACCGACCGCAACCGCTGTGATATAATCCGTTGCCGGGAAGTCCGGGATAACTCCCATCCCGACAGCTCCGAGAATGCCACCAATAACCGCCATGATCACTGGAATCCATTCATCAGAGATTCTTTTTGATGCTTTACAGCCCATTCCTACGATGTAGCAAATCATAACGATTGCGATGCATGAGCCAAGTGTTGAAATGTCCATAATCATACCTCCAAATCAACTTTTTCCATAACTGCCCTTGCTTCCAGAACAGCAATATAATCCGTCATTGCTCTTACCTGCATATTGTAAGTGCTTCTCGGACAAGTAGGAGTAAATGGGAGTTCCCCTTTGTCCCACTTTTCAAGCATATTCGCAAGTTTCTTATATCGAACAACCACCTGCATATACTCTGCCTTAAAGCGTTCCTTGTAATCTGCACTGTTCATCATTTCAACTGTCTGTTTTAATTCCATTATTCAGATACCTCCTTAAATTCTTCTTCAAACTCATCCTTTACCATTGTATCGAAATACCCTTCTTCATCACGCAAGACGTAGTCTCCGGGCTCTACGAGTACCGAATCAACTCTTTCGCCATCTCTAAATAGAGCAGGATATGCAGAAATCTCAATGTGCGGCGGGTTAAGATTATTATTAATTTTTACCGAATTGCCAACAAACTTCTCAATTTGAGCTATGCTTTCAGGAGTGGTAAAACACTGAATAGCTTCAACTATAGTCGGTTTTATTCGTACATATTTCATACTCACACCCCCGCATAAAGAATCGGTATTCCATCATCCGTCCTTACTCCCATTAGAAGTGGTAAAGCTGTTTTTAAGAGCAAGTCGTTCGTTTTCTGTATATCTCCAGCGGCGGCATACACTGCACTCCATTCCTTTGCACCTGCTCCAATCTGTTGAGGTGTGGCGTAAGAAATTGATTCACTGCCAGATGATACAGATGTTACAATGCCTGTTGAGATGTTCCCGACATTTATGTCGGTTACAT
>ERZ772818.1705-NODE-1705-length-18376-cov-6.507068_pt1 | contig 18376 bp, 14 predicted proteins | sample MGYA00580837_ERZ772818 | MGnify/ENA primary metagenome ERZ772818 (study PRJEB29015, sample SAMEA2737671) | human gut metagenome | biome: human gut; feature: human-associated habitat; material: faeces | place: China | collected 2012 ...
AATCTAGCTTTCTTTCTATCTAATAAGTTTTTGTAACTAGTAACAAGCCACCGAAAACGCCCTCAGAAAACACATCCGCGCCCTTTCTGATAAGCACGTCTTCACCGAAGAGGAGACGAAGGTCCTCCTCTCCCATCGAAAAGATCGCAATCCCGTAGAAGCCCTCCTCACCTTTGCCCAAAGCCCCCTCGCCACTTTGATGCGAAGAGCCGCTGCCGTAAGGAAGGAAATGCCCTTCTCCATCCTCCTTCCCGCCTGTTCCTTCTACCCGCAGTGCGAAGAGGGCGAGACCCTCTTCCTGCAGGGCATCATGGACTGCCTCGTGGAAGAAGCAGACGGCCTCACCATCATCGATTACAAAACCGACCGCGCCATGACCGAAGAAGAGCTGAAAGCCCATTACAAGATCCAGCTCCAGGTCTACGGCGAATCCGCCGAGAAATTGCTGGGAAAGCCCGTCAAGCACCTCTACCTCTGGTCCTTCACCTTCGGGAAAGAGATCGAAGTAGCGCGATGGGAGACGGGGGACAAGTGACTAGTGACTGGTGACTGGTAGCTAGGGATTAGGAATCTCAAGTGCAGGGAAGACTAAGAGACCAGAAGATATCAGTCTCTCTCGTATCGTCATTGAAAGCGTTGCCGAGAAATCTTTGTCATTCTCGTTCAAACGGCTCCCATCAGACAAACTCAAACGGGAAACCTGCTACCCGCTCACCTTCGAGCATCGCCCGCCTTTATGCTTCGGCGCAGTCGCTTCTCCAAGCATATCCTTTTGATTTCTCGTGGACAAATCGCATACCCCTTTATATAATATGTACATCATTTTATGAGTATACATTTTAAAAGAGGCGATAAGAATGAAAACATGGAAAAAGGGATTGGCACTGGCCGCAGCGGCCGTGCTCGCACTCGGACTTGCATCCGGCTGCGGCAGCGAGAAGAAGGCAGACTCGGCATCGGGCAAAGCCCCGCTGAAAGTGGCTACGAATGCGACGTATGTGCCTTTTGAATTTAAATCCAAAGATGGAAAAGACTATACCGGCTATGAGATCGACGTAGTGCGCGCGGTCGCGAAAGAACTAGGCCGCGATGTAGAATTCAAGAACATTGCATTTGACGGACTCATCCCGTCTCTGCAGTCGCATGAAGTCGACATGACGGCTTCCGGCATGACAGCCACGAAAGAAAGAGCCGGCAAGATCCTCTTCGCCGCCCCCTTCTATGCGACAAAGCTTGCGGTCGTGACCCCGAAAGACAGTCCGATCCACTCTGTCGAAGACATGCAGGACGGCGCCGAAGTTGCCGTACAGATGGGTACGACAGCCGCGTACTATGCCCAGGATAAGGGTATGAAGATCCGCGGCTTCGACCATGCATCGGATATCGTGATGGAACTCAAAGCAGGCGGTGCGAAGTCGGGCATCCTCGACAAACCTGCCGCAGACTACTTCGTCGCGACAGACGGCAAGGACAATTTCCGCGTGGTCGATGTGCCGGACTCGAAAGTCCAGTACTTCGCCTTTGGCTTCAATAAAGACAACAAAGAACTGCAGCAGCAGGTCAATAAAGCCATCGCCGACCTGAAGCAGAAGGGTACGCTGAATGAGCTCCACGAAAAATGGTTCAAGACGCCCGTACCGGAAATGCCAGCCACCTGCGAAGAAGCGCTGGGAAACACTGATTAAATCGTTGTCAGATTTCATTCTTGGATTTTTATACAGAGCAAGGAATCGTCTGACGCGAATAGCGAGCTATGTAAGGAAGATGATGACGAAGCTATGTATAAAAATCCATATGAAATCCGACTCTGCGATTGAATCAGCGTTTCCCTAGGATTATAAGTATAAGCCAATAAAAAAGACTCGTGAGATTTCACGAGTCTTTTTTTACTGCCCAGTGACAGCGACTATTTGATCGTCACACCCTTGGTATCCTTGATGAAGAAAAGGACATTGAGTGCTGCCGCGAGGTACACGCAGGACAGCAGAGCGAAAGCCGCAGAGAAGCCATTCGCCTGTGCCAGCGCACCAATGATCGCCGGGGCAAAACCGCCGACCGCACGGCCCGTATTGAAGATGAAATTCTGCGCCGTCGAGCGCGCATCCGTCGTATAGTTTTCAGAAAGCAGCGTGCCATAGCCAGCCATCATGCCATTGCAGAAGAAGCCGAGCATCGCACCGCCGAAGAGCAAGAGGAGCGGCGTGCCCAGATTGACATACACATACACCATCGCTGCCGCGCACACGTAGAAGAGCAGGTACGGTTTCTTACGGCCGAAACGGTCCGAGAGATAACCGAAAACATAAATGCCTGCGATCATACCGATAACCGTGACAACCATCCAACCGGACATCGACTTTGTGGAAAGGCCGTGCTCCTTCAGAAGGATCATCGGCAGCCACACCATGATGCCGTAATAGCCGAAATTCTGCACACTGGTCATGATAGTGAGAGAGATCGTGGTCACCGTCTTCGACGGGCTGGAGAACAGATGCGCCAGCGGGAACTTGCTTGCTTCCGCGAGCTCCTCCTCTTCTTCTGCCGTCAGCGTTTCGCCAGCCGCTTTTCTTGCCTTCAGCTGCTTCTTCAGCTCTTTGCGCTTCAGCCACATCGGTGGTTCCTTCAAGCCATGGCGCGCCCATGCCGCCAGCAGCGCCGGGATAACGCCCACGAGGAAGAGGCCTCTCCAGCCATAATCAGGAAGAACGACAGCCGCCAAGATCGCAGCGAGCACAGCACCCGCCTGCCAGCCCATCGCCACGCCCGCCGTAGCACGCGCGCGCTTCGCTGCCGGCCAGGTCTCCGTGACCAGCGTCATGCCGATCCCGTATTCCCCGCCAAGGCCGAGCCCTGCGAGGAAACGAAGGATATTGAGATGCATGACATTGTCTGCAAAAGCGCAGGCACCGGTGAAGATCGAGAAAATGATGATGGTCAGTGCAAAGGTATGCACACGACCGAAGTAATCCGCAAAGACGCCAAAGAGATACCCGCCAAGGACCGTACCGATCAGCGTGTACGTCGCGATGAGGCCGCCTTCTCCAAGCGTCAGACCAAACTCTGCAACGATCGCTGCCATGGCAAAGGACAGGATCAAAACATCCAGTCCATCCATCGCATACCCGACGATCGAAGCCCACATGACCTTCCAGCGCTCCTTTCGGGTGACGCCAGTTTCCTCAAATTCCAATTCTTCCAAAGATTTTTCCGACATAATACCTCCCCTGCATGTCTGATCTTGTGCAGACAATGACCCTGAAAATCATATAGTGCGAAAGACGCACAAAATTATCTAATTATATAATGAAGATGCGTCTTTGAAAAGAGGAGGACTGTTGATTTTAGAAAAAATTGAGAATTTAAATAGCGCATTAATTCTCAGAAGTGTGATGAATACTAAACAGCCCAGTCATGTCAATTTCGTGCATGCTAAATGCAGTGCATCAATATGCTATGAAACACGCTTAAAATCTCAAAGCGTAGTCTTGACAATTGATCCATTATATTATGTATCAATGGGATTGGTACTGCTTTTCATCATAATATTGTTTCATGCCAGCTAACAGTCCTCTTAAAAATAGAACCGCTTGATCTTTGATTTCTCTTAAGTCATTAATACTATAGTCTCTTCCACATTCAGCAAAAGAAAGCGTACCATGAGCAAGATCATTTCTTCGTTCCTTCACCGTTTCTAAGACAATACCGCCACGACTTTTTGCATCTGATTGAAAAACGATACCATGTTCGGAACACACATTTCTTATTTGTTGTGCATCCAGATTTCCACTAATTGCAGTAGCCTTTCTATCTAATTCAATGACCTCTCCAACAAGAATAGAATTCACAATTTCGAGTGCTTTACCTTTATATGAGTTATAATGGGCTTGCTGATCATACACTTGCTTAAATTTATAGGAAAACCAAATATCTTTAATTTCCTTTCGGACGCCCGCGTAGGTAAGCCCTTCTTGTTTTACTTTATCGTAGATTTCAAGGATACCGCCCATCACAGTCGATTCAACCAGATTGTACACCATAAGGAGTGTGTTAGCCTTAAGAATTTTGATAAACTCGCTATTAAAATACGCCTTTTTCGAGTTATCTTCATTTAAATTGCGATCTAATTCTTTAATCGCTTCAAAATAAAGGTCAATTTCTTGTACTCGCTCATTAAACATATCAAAAATTGCCTGCATTACTCTACACCCTCTAGTAATTGATTTTTTACATAAAGTATGCGACCACTTACTCGTGCAGGGGAATTACTTGCATGGGTTGTCGTATGCTTGTGAAATTCTGGAGAATCCAGCCAATCCATAGATTTTGGAACAAGATCAGACTTTTCTCGCAGAGCTAAAGCAACGCCAACAGAGATAGCTTCAAAGCGCACACGAGGAGTCGATTTTGCACGAGCCGTTTTTGCAAAGCCATAAGGGAAATACTTCTTTACAAAGTGAAGCATCGCATCAAACTCACCTTGCATCGCAACTTGATCAAATGCGTCTTTTTTAGATTCAATATACTCATCAAGGAAACTATCAACTCGGTGTGTAAAATCTTGATAGTTATCCAAGAAAGCAAAGAAGCGAAGGACTAGTTCAAGTTGTTCATACCGTTTAGTCATCATTTCGCTAATGGGACATACTTCCACAAATGTTTGATCTTTGGTGCAAGCCATTAAAAAGTCCATAAACGGTCCTCTGAAACTGCCGCGCCGGACTTCGCTTGCATTTGCCCCTCTACCAGTAGTATTAATCCGGTTGAAAATTTCCTGCCGTATATCTAAGGATGTATCATCTGATAATACAATAATTCGCATATTTGTTTTATCAAATTTTTTCCTAAAGTATGCAGGGACTTCATCATAAGAAAAACCGTTTAGTGATGTCAGCTTTTTTAAATCAGAAAGAATTAAGTCTCCCGACATGAATTCTTCCATTGCTTGAGTTCTTTGCGCTCCGTCAATTATTTCGCAACGACCATCTTCAGTATCCGAAAAGAACATAAGCGGGATGGGAAGGCCCAATAGAATTGACTCGACAAATCTGTTTTTATCGGAATCATTCCAGATATATTGCCGTTGATATTCGTCTGGAATATAAAACTCGTCATTGCGGAATTGCTGAATCAGAAAATCTATTGAGTAGTCTCGCGTATTGTAATCAATTTCTTTACGTAAAGCGCGAATTTGCTCTTCTGCCGCATTTTTTTGTGCTTCCGTAATAGGCACCTTCTTAGTAGCCATCACTCCACCCCCAAATTATGTAGATGTTTTAAGATACTCGTTCCGATTGCACGACCTAATTCTACCGGCACAGCATTACCTATGTGTACACCGATACTCCGATTGGTCTCCTGATGCTCTGGATCAAGAAATTTATAGTCTTTGGGAAATGATTGCAATAGAGCTCCCTCGCGCAATGACAAAGCTCTGTTTTGCTCAGGGTGCCCAAATCGACCATTTCCGTATCCGTAGTATTGGGTTGTAATTGTTGGAGCTGGTTTATCCCATTCCATCCTGCCATATACAGCCCGATACCCCTTCCCTGATCTCTTTTTATGGCATGGCAATTTCAAATCATCGTCCCAGTCTTTCCAAGAACCCCCGGGAACCGATTGACGGATTCGTTTTCTGTTCATCTCCGAAAGGCGACTTGCACGATGTAATTGATCATTGGGATCTGTTGCACCATCTTCTAACGAAGGGAGATTTCCAATAGCATCTCGTACAGTTATGTAGTTGTTTTCCTCATAAATAGGCGGAATCAACTCAATATTACCCAAACGAGACGCTAAAAGAACCAACCGTCTTCGACATTGCGGAACCCCATAGTCTGCACAGTTTACGATCTTCCAACTATAATGGTACCCTAAATCGTCTAGTCGAGCCAAGAAATCCTTAAACACCTTCTCATTTACTAGTTTTGGGACATTTTCCATAGATAAGACTTCAGGCAGTACAGCTTCTGCAAGGTCTGCAAAATAGTACAACAACCGCCATTTATTGTCCTTCCTTCCATTTTTATTGTATCTAAGCGAATACGTTGAAAATGGTTGGCATGGGGCACATCCGACTAAAATTTTTGTAGTATTGGGAAGAAAATAGTTGTTTAATTCTTTACCTGTAACTTGAGTGATGTCCCTTAAGATAAAGCGAGCGTTGTTGTTTTGCTCATATGCATATTGACATGAATGTTCAACATCAAGCCCTGCCACTACAGGTATGCCCGAGAGTTGCAAGCCATGTGTCAAACCGCCTACGCCACAAAATAAGTCTACCGCAGATATAGGCATACCTTGAATTCCTCCTCGACTACAGCCTACTCAAAACAATTATTTTTACTAATCTTTCCTTTAGAGTAGCCTCATTTTCTTTTTGGTTTGCACTTCCACATCCGCAGTACAACCCATCCACATACTTCAAACAAGGCGGATACTTCTTGATTGTGCTTAATATTACATTTACACTTCTTCTACCAATAATCTTGATAATTTGTAGGGTACGTATTTCGGCAATCATGACCATTCGAAAAGCATCCATCACAAATATAGCTATTCTATGCTTTTAAAATACAGAATCAGGATTCCCCTTTACGGCATTGTTTCGGCATCAGTCGATAATGCTGTTTTCTTTGAATACTTCAATTAAGTGAAGCGCTGTCGACTGGTTTTTCTTCGACTTGAGTTGCTGCATGATTTCGAATCGTATTTCAGCATTAAAAACATCAACTACAATTCGTCACCGTGCACTAAACTCAATTCGCAGGCTTGGATCACTTTCGGTGCTCAACACAATATCGTTGTACAAATTAACAATATCTGACAGTGTGGAATTGCGCTTTGCCTCATCAAATAAGCTGTGTTCATACACATTTGCAGAAAGGAATTGCTGAATATCCCAAACTTCAACACGTCCAGCAAGACCAGCGTCTTCGGCAAGGTTAAGCGCGGTATGTACACGATCAAAGATTGTGATAATCACAGGATGTGTTCCGCACCGTAAATTGGCTTTGCATTTTTCGATTAACAGCGTGCCGGGCATGGTCGTACAATGAACAATCGTATTATTGATTACAAAATCGCCGTTACGGTCTGTAGGACCGTCAGCAACGGATGCACCATGAATCTCGAATGAATTGTCCGGCATAATTAAACACAGCTTAGCAGCGACAAGATGCTGTAAAACAGTTCCTAAATACTGGGTTCCGGGATTTTGTTTTTGACGTTTCCTAGCCTGCTCGAAAAGTTCGTCCAAGTTTGCAACGATTGTTTTGGACGTATCCGCTGTCAGAACAAAAGGCTGATTTCTGAAATACTCGCGAACTTGCTCTGCCCAAAAATCTTCGACCGCTGTGAAGTCAACGGTTTCTTCTGTGTTCCACGCATTCAAAAAGTCGACATACTTAATCATCAAGCCCATGCTGCCGCGGCTCGTGCGTCCGCCTTCCGCAGAAAGCTGTTGGGTAATACCATGTTCTTTCAAAATCTTTTTTAAGTTCCCACCGCCTAGCCCTGCGACCTGTCCTTTTCCGCTTGTCTGAAAGTCATCGGGATTGAGGGGGAAAGTTTGATCTCGTACCAATCGAGTAAACTGAATGACGAGCGAAAGCGGACCTTTAGTAAAAATGTTATTTTCAGCTTGAAAAGCTCTCAATCTAGTTTCAGGATTAGCCATTATAAACCGCCTCCGCAATTTTCGTTAAAAACCTTTCTCCAATAAATTGAGCCACTGGCATAGCTACGGCGTCGCCCATTGCTTTGTAACCGTCGTTATAACTTCCAGGCAGCTTAAAAGTATCTGGCGCACCCATCAATCTTGCAGCTTCCCGAACGGTTAGAAGTCTTGCATGAGTTGACTCGCCCTTCTTGACAACTAAATATTGTTTACTGCTACCGCCCCCTGGAGTTCGCAAGCATCCAGCAATACCATCGCAACGCAGTTCCAACTGCTGTTCACCATGTCTAGTACGCCGATAGCCGGTAGCATAAACCGTCTTATGCGCGTCAAGTTTTTCTTTATGGCGCTCTGGCACAAGTTTCAAAACATCATCCTTGTCAAATGAGACGCTTTCCACAACAATATCCTTTACCGTCTGATGGCGACGCGGCGGCTTATCTGTACTCCACCAAATCCAATCAGGTAAACGTTCGCCTAACTTAGCAGCCGCTTTATTATGAAGCCAGCACGGACCAGTGCCAATTAAATCACTTGGTATTTCACAGTCCATTTTCACAGCTATAATAAAAACTCTGGGACGCGACTGCGGAACAAAATGTGAAGCGTTAATTACGATTGCCCCGCATTTGTAATTACGTTCTGTTAAAGCGTAATGCAGGATACTGTAGTTTTCGCCGTTGTTTGTGGACAACAAACCTGTAACGTTCTCAAGCACAAGTATTTTAGGCTGTTCAATCATCTCATCTAGGATGCGAAGCCATTCCCACACAAGACCGCTGCGCGAGGCGTGAATTCCTCCCAACGATCCCGCAAGGGATAAGTCCTGACACGGAAAGCTTGCCCAAGACATATTTGCATATGGAATTTCTGCACCGTTTATATTCTTAATGTCATCAAGCAAAAAATGCTCGTCCCCAAAATTTGCGGTATATACGGCGGCTTTTTGTTCGCTAATGTCATTCGCCCAAATAGGCGCAAACATTCCTTTTAGCCCATAGCCTACAAGACCGCTGCCCGCAAAGAATTCATGCATTGTCCAAGGAGCGGCAGAAAGATCAATATATTTTGACTTCACAAGAGCCATCAGTCTGTTCTCCTTTCCTTGGGATGTCTAATACCAGTTGGCTTTTCTGCATTCTCCGGAATAATCCAAATGTGACTCATCCGTGAAGCGCCGGGAACGCGGTTCTCTTTGCACAAAATCTGCACTTGGCGCGACGTTACGCCCCATTTTTTAACATTTTTTGAATTTTGATGTATCCATGCAAAGACTGCATCTCATGTCTACGCATGTACTACACTACACCATTTTTATTATATTCATTTGAATGAAATCAGTCAAGCACTTTGACTGATTTTGACTGCTATTTGCATGAACCACATATGATATTATATCTCACTGCACCATAAATGATTTTGTCCCGCATCTGATATAATCTCATCAGATCAAACTACCTTGATGGGAGGTTTTTTATTAAAAATGTCCTGTTCAGAATGAATGAAGAAAAAAGTATGAAACCATTAAAGCGCTGGTAGATCGCCCAATGCCAACAATCTTTGTACTACCATTGAATTAGGCTGTTCCCTTCGTACAATCAATCGAATGATCCTGCGGTATAAGAATTACGGCAAAGCCGGATTCATCTATAACGACAGAGGAAGAAAGCCTTTTTCTATTATTCCAGATGCCATCCGCAGCGCTGTAGTTACGCTTTATTTGAACAAGTATTACGACGCAAATTTTAAACACTTTACCGAGCTTCTCTCTAAACATGAAAATATTAAGCTTTGTGAACGTCAATGAAAAAGTGATCCACATGTCCGTGAATTTCTGAGTCACTTTGACCGTAAAAAGCTACGACTTCCTTTTGCGCGCATTTTGGAAGCGATACGATTCACCATTCATGTTAAGGATACGGGAGTGATAGGGCAGGCGATCTACCAATGCCACAACCCGTGTGGCATCCTTGAATATCTCAGGCCATTTGGAAAACTCAAGAATTGGATCGAAGCTATTCATGGATGAGGATATCCAATACGGCTGAATGGCATCATTTACCGGAACAGAAAATGCGTAAAAACAGTAAAAAACATACCCCGAAGTGAGGCGCAGGCCCCATGCCCGCCCACTGGTCGGCCTCCGTCTCACAACAAAAATACCTCCCTATGAGCGAGTCACAGGGAGGTATTTTTTATTTTTCTGCCGCTTTCCGTTCCAGCAGCGGATCGGTGTGGTTCACCACGTTGTCTTCCGTGATGGTGCATTTCACGACGTCCTTCATGCCGGGGATCTCGTACATGACTTTCTGCATGATCTTCTCAATGATCGCGCGAAGGCCGCGGGCGCCGGTATTGCGCTCGATAGCCTGGCGGGCGATCGCGTGGATGGCAGCGTCTTCGATGACGAGCTCTACGCCATCCATGGCCAGCAGCTTCTTGTACTGCTTGACGAGGGCATTCTTCGGTTCGGTCAGGATTTTGACGAGGGCTTCTTCCTTCAGCGGGTGAAGGGCGACGATGACGGGGAGACGGCCGATGAATTCGGGGATGAGACCGAATTTCAGGAGGTCTTCCGGCTGGACCTGCTGGAGGAGCTCGTCCATGTCTTTGTCTTCTGCTTTCTCGATATCGGCGCCGAAGCCCATGACGCTTTTGGTGAGACGGCTGTCGATGACTTTATCGAGGCCGGCGAAGGCGCCGCCGCAGATGAAGAGGATGTTGCTGGTGTCGATCTGGATCATTTCCTGATTCGGATGCTTGCGTCCGCCCTGCGGCGGCACGTTCGCCACGGTGCCTTCCAGGATCTTCAGGAGGGCCTGCTGGACGCCTTCACCGGAAACGTCGCGGGTGATGGAGACGTTCTCGGTCTTCTTGGCGATCTTGTCGATTTCATCGATGTAGATGATGCCGCGCTGGGCTTTCTCGATGTCGTAGTCCGCGGCCTGGATGAGGCGGAGGAGGATGTTCTCGACGTCATCACCGACATAGCCGGCCTGTGTGAGGGTGGTGGCATCGGAAATCGCAAAGGGCACATCGAGGTAGCGGGCGAGGGTCTGGGCAAGGAGGGTCTTGCCGCTGCCGGTCGGCCCAAGCAGGATGATATTGGATTTCTGCAGCTCTACGCCGTCATCTTCGCCTTTGAAGAAGAGGCGTTTGTAGTGATTGTACACGGCGACGGCCAGAGCGATCTTGGCATTGTCCTGCTCGATGACGTACTGATCGATATATTCTTTGATCTCTTCCGGTGTCGGCACCTTGGTGTCAGCAGGTTCTTTGCCCTGCTTTGTTTTGTTTTTCCGCTCTTCCAGAAGAATGTTATGACAGATGTCAATGCATTCGCTGCAGATGTAGACGCCGGGGCCGGTGACCATGTTTTCGACTTCGTCGCTGGATCGGCCGCAGAAGCTGCAGATCTTCGGTTCTTTATCTTCTCCGTTCATGGTCTTTCTCCTTTATTTCTGTGTCATTTTCGCCAGCTCATTGCGGGTGAGGATGTGGTCGATGAGGCCATAGTCCTTCGCCATCTGGGCTGTCATGAAATTATCGCGTTCGGTGTCGTTTTTGATGGTTTCAAGGGACTGTCCGCTGTGCTTGGCAAGGATGCCGTTCAGTTCTTCGCGCAGGCGGAGGATCTCTCTTGCATGGATCTCGATCTCGGTCGCCTGTCCCTGTACGCCGCCAAGCGGCTGGTGGATCATGACATTCGCATGCGGGAGGGCATAGCGTTTGCCCTTCGCACCGGCGGTCAGGAGGACAGCCGCCATGCTGGCACAGGATCCGATACAGATGGTGGAAACATCCGGATGGATATACTGCATCGTATCATAGATCGCAAGGCCGGCGGTCACGACGCCGCCGGGGCTGTTGATGTAAAGATGGATATCTTTCGAAGGGTCTTCGGCTTCCAGAAAGAGAAGCTGCGCAATGATGACATTGGCCATATGGTCTTCAATCTGGCCGTCAAGGAATATGATGCGGTCCTTCAAAAGCCGGGAATAAATATCATAGGAGCGCTCTCCGCGAGCGGTCTGCTCGACAACAATCGGTACATATGCCATGTGATAACACCCTTTCTTTTGACTAAATAATAGGTAGTGACTGGCAGCCAGGGATTAGGGATTAGGAATTGGACCCAAAGACTTAGAGATCGGGAGACAAGGAGACGTCTGCCTCTAACTTCTGATGTCTGACGTCTCAAGCGGGCATCACCACCCGTCGCAGTGAATCCGGCTTCCTTAGGGATCAAGCCTTTCCCCAATTTCCCCATATGTTCGAAAGAGACGCCGGTCCCCCCGCGTCTCTTCCAATACACACTGCCGCAGCAGTACTCATTCAATTTTCTAACGGATTATTCCTTTTCAGCAGCCATGATGGTATCGATGATCTCAGCTTTTTTGGCTTTGGATTCGATGGCAATGCCTTTTTCCTGTGCGTAAGCCTTGAGATCCTTGACGGTCATAGCATTGAAGTCTTCTTCGGTCTTCGGAGCTGCTGCTTCTTCAGCCGGAGCTTCTTCTGCTTTTTTAGCAGCGCCGTAGATGAAAGCAGCTGCTTTCTTGCGAAGGACGGAGTTGATCAGCATGTTCACGCGGCCTTCTTCTTTGATGATCTTCATGACATCTTTCGGGTCAGCGTTGAACTGGTGAGCCATGCTGTAGACTTCCATGGAGAGGTCCTGGTTCGTTACATCGAGTTCTTCTTTTTCTGCGATGGTTTCGAGGACAAGGCCCTGACGAACCTGTTCTTCAGCGGTCTTTTCGTAGTTCTTACGGAGCTGTTCTTCGGTCTGGCCGATGTTCTTCAGGTAGTCAGCGAGCTTCATGTCTCTGGATTCGAGGTTCATGGAGATTTCTTCGACGATCTCGTCAATGCGCTGGTCGACCATTTCGTGCGGGATATCGACCTTGGCATTGGCTACAGCCTGCGCTACGAGAGCTTCATGGTAGGCTTCTTCTGCCTGCTGGATAGCCTGCAGCTGCATCTGCTGTTTCACAGAAGCCTTCAGGTCATCCATTTTATCGAACTGGCTGATGGATTTTGCGAAAGCATCATCAAGAGCCGGCAGCTGTTTGCGTTTTACATCATTGATGTGAACTTTGAATTCTGCTTCTTTGCCTTTGAGCGCATCGACGAAGTAGGTTTCCGGGAAGGTGACCTTGACTTCTACATCATCGCCTGCTTTATGGCCTTCGAGCTGTTCTTCAAAGCCCGGGATGAAGCTCTGGGAGCCGATTTCCAGCGGATAGGTCTTGCCTTCGCCGCCTTTGAACGGTTTGCCGTCTACGAAGCCTTTGAAGTCGATGACAGCGTAGTCGCCTTTGGCAAGGACAGCGCCTTCTTCTGCTTTTTCGAGGCGTGCGCTCTGTTCAGCTGCTTTTTTCAGTTCAGCTTCGACCTGTGCATCGGAAACTTCCGGTTCTTCATGGGCTGCTTCGAGGCCTTTGTATTCGCCCAGTTCTACTTCCGGACGTTTTACAAAAGTAGCGGTGAATTTTGCGCCTTCGGTTTCAGAGAAGAGATCTTCCTTCACATCCGCCTGGGTGATCGGGATGATTTTTTCCTGCTGCATAGCTTCGGTGAGAGCGCCATTGATGACGATATCTTTCGCTTCAGCGACGACAGCTTCTTTGCCGAAATGCATTTCCAGTACCTTGCGGCTTGCCTTGCCTTTGCGGAAACCCGGGATTCTGACCTGGTTTGCAATGCGAGCTACAGCCTGCTTGAATCCTTTCTGTACAGTTTCTGCCGGCAGTTCAATGGCGAGAGATACCTTGTGCTGATCCAGTGCCTCTACTTTTACGTTCATAAAAATTATTCCTCCTTAAGTCGGTTTTTCCGACAATATTGAACCATCTTTTATTTTTACAAAATACGCTAAATCGCAAGATATATTCTACCACACTTGTTTCGAAAATACAAATTTTACGTTCTCTTGATTGCTTTTCTCTACCGCTGACAGTATGATAGAGGAAATTACATCGAGGTGCGGGGTTAGCCCGTGGGGCGTGCCGTCCCTTGATTACGTTTGAAAGCCTCGATTGAATGAGAAATTAGAAATGAGAAATGCGAAATGGTGGTGCGGCGCATAAAAATATGGAAGCGCCGCGGAGGTTTGAAACTAGCGGTTTTCTCGTATCGCAAACCTAATCCCTAGCTACTAATTCTTAGTCACTCATCACTCGAGGCTCCTAATCCCTAGCTACCAGTCACTAGTCACTCCTGATCCCTAATCCCTAGCCACTTATCACTAAAGGTTCAACGGGTGCTATAGGTTCATCGGGTTCAATGGGTTTAGGTGGCGGCTTCGCCGCGTACATATGGGGCGATGCCCGAAAGTCTCTTGGGAAGCGGGTTTCCCGTTTGGGTTTCCTGTCATCGACTACCTGAACGCGAATGAAAAAGATTTCTCGCTGGCGCTCGAAATGACGATACAAGAGAGTCCCTAATCCCTAGCCACTAGCTACCAGTCACTAGTCCCCAGTCACTAGTCACTTTTCTTCATTATACCCTCTTTCTTCTTCTTATGCTAAAATAGGATGGAATGGCAAAAGAATTTTTGCCATTTGGTATAATCGTTTCGGCCCGGGACAGTGTCTGTTCACGGGTCAGGTGAATTCTATATCGCCAGAGATATAGAAAGCGCAGCATAGAAATTGAATGAGAAATAAGAAATGCGAGAGGAAGGAGCGGCGCAAAGGAATGGATAAAGCGCCGTTTTGTGAAAACGGGCAAGTGACCGGGTGTCTCAGCCGCTCCTCATTCGCAGGCTCTCTAAGCCTTCTATGCGGCCAACGAAAGAAGGATGCATATGGCAAACATGTACATGAATGATTCGTATTCAGCGGTCCGTCAGGCGGATGGCAAGGTGCTCGGGCGGGTGCGCGCTGTGGTGAAGAGCGCGACGCCGCAGGCGGGGGTGAAGGATTTCCGTTTCTTCGTGGATCCTGTCTCGCCGCTCCCGAGAGGTTTCGAGGATGGAGAGAAATTCGGCTTCACGGGCTTCATGAGCCGTATCGGATTCGGATACAATTCATTCGCCGATGAGGAGTCGGCACTGGCGAATCTGGAGTCCGTTTTCGGGGATTGCTTCGTGTCGTTTACACCGTCACTCCGCAATAACAGGTACTTTGTGCTGGATGATATGGTGAAGGAGCAGGGGACGCCCTTCATGGAGGAGGACCGGAATTATTATCCGGTGCCGGCTTTCGGCACGGAGGAGGCACCGGTCTTTGATGGGGATATCAATAAGTTCTGTCATCATCTGCTGACGGATCGGCCGCTGCCGGGGCTGTCGAAGCGTTACTGGAATAATGATGTGTCGCCTCGTCTCATCGTGGCGGCGACGCGCAATTATGAGAATAAGATCGGGCCGTGGGTGGTCTTTGCGCCGCTGTATGATGAGGCCTTCGATTCCCGCGTGATCGGGGAGGGCGGAGCGTATTTCCGTGTGAAGAACCGCGGCCAGCTGGGGTATGCGGTGGTGGACGGACAGAATTCGGAGCTGTCCTCGCACATCCTTCGCTGTGCGGAGAGCCCGCTCTGGTTCGTACCGGAGGTATTTCTGGCGGATCTTAGGCTGAATCTGAAGCCGGTGCCGCGGGATGCAGACCTCTTGAAGGACTGCGGGGTCGCGGTGAATCCCTTCGCGGATGAGGCGGAGGAGGAAGAGCCTGTCCATGAGGCGCGTGAGCAGATGACGCAGAGGGCACTCGATGATCTGGTGCAGAGCCTTGGCATCGGCGCTTCGGGCGAAGAGGCGTATGCGCCGAGAAGAAACCGGCGGGATCCCCGTCCCTCCCATGAGGCAGAGGCTGTGGAGAAGGCGCCGGTCTCTGCGGAAATGCATCAGGAGCCGGCAGCGCCGGCGAAAGAGCTGCCGAAGCCGTTCACGGAGGGAGATCTCCTCGCCCGCCTGAAGGAGGCGGCGGAAAATGACGGGCTCCTCTATGCAGAGAAGGATCTGTTCCATTTCCATATCTCCATGAAGTCGTCCCGCCTGGTCATCCTCGCCGGGAAAAGCGGGATCGGCAAGTCCGGACTGGTGCGTCTCTACGGGCGTGCGCTGGGACTTCCCGAGTCGCAGGTGCGTTTCCTGCCGGTCCGTCCGTCATGGATGGATGACGGGGATGTCCTGGGCTATGTGGATATGAAGAATATGGTGTACCGCAGTGCGGATACGGGGCTCGCTGAGCTTCTGATCGATGCGGCGGCGCATCCGGAGAAGCAGTACATCGTCTGCTTTGATGAGATGAATCTGGCGCGTGTGGAGCATTATTTCGCACAGTTCATTTCCGTGCTGGAGAAAGAGGATCATCCGATGATCCGTCTGTACAATCCATCGCTCGCCCCGCGCCTCTACAACAGTGAGAAGTATCCGCCGGAGATCTCGGTGGGGAGGAATGTGCTCTTCACGGGGACGGTGAATGTGGATGAGTCCACCTGCCATTTCTCGGATAAGATCCTCGATCGTGCGAATGTGATCACGCTCAGCCAGTGTCATTTCCGTGACCTGCTGAAGCTTTCGCCGCAAGAGAGAAAGGTGTACAAGGAGATCACGGCCGAGGAGTATGATGATTTCCGCGTGAAGGAGGGCATGGGCCTCAATGATAAGGAGCTCGAGCTGCTGGATGCGTTGAATGATGCCTTCACGAAGAGCGGTATGCCGTATGGCATTGGTTTCCGCGTGGCGCAGCAGATGGGACGCTATCTGGAGAATATTCCCGAGGAGGCGGGGATCAGCCGCGGAGAAGGGCTCGATGCCCAGCTCGTGCAGCGCGTTTTCACGAAGCTTCGCGGCTCTGCTGACCAGCTGTCGGGGCTGCTCACTCTTTCGGATAAGAATACGGCGGAGGGGCTGCTGCCGGCTATCCTTGTACGCTTCAAGGCGCTCTCGGATTTTCAGGGATCACAGGCCGTGCTGAAACGGAAAGCCGGGGAGCTGAAGCTCTATGACTACACCATGTAAGCTGCCCTTCAGTGTGGCACTCGGCAAGCGGGAGGCGATGCGCTCCTTCACCCGCTTTACCACGCACCCGGAGGAGCTCAAGGAGGCGCCGCCTGCGTGGCGCTTCACGGAGAATCAGGATCTCTACCTGCGCTTTGAGGCGCCGATGGATTTCCGCTTCACCATGGACGGGCTCGACATCGTGACGCTTCCCGGCGAGGACCGCTATGACGGAGAGACATGGGTGCGCCCGCGGCGCGCCTGGGATACGCTCCTCTTCAAGGGAGAGGATTTTCCCTTAGTCCCCGGCTACTATGTCCTGACCGTCACCGGGCGCGGCGAGACGTGGTACAGCCTTCTGGAGATCACGCCCCGCTACATGGGCAAGCAGAGCTGGCAGGATATGGGCGAGGAGCTCTTGGAGGAGATCAAGCATCTGTCCTTCGATTTCATGAAAAAGAGCATCCACATGTCGCGTACGCTGGATATCAATCCCGACCTCCTGCTGCGCTTCTATACCATCAGCGACAATTCCCGCATGGTGCTTCATGTGCTGGGCGAGCTTGCCCGCACGGCGAATGGCCGCCTCGTGCGCCGGAAGAAGCCGGCCCGCACCGCCGGCGTCTCTCCGGCGGCATCGCACATCCCGCCCCAGTCCCTGCGCCCTTCGGCCGGGCAGCATCTGCTCTATACGGAGATCACCTACGACGTCGCGGAGAACCGTTTCGCCAAAGCCATCCTGCTTCGCCTCGCGAAGAATCTGCGGGATTTCGTCAGTGAGGTCGATGGCTTCATCGCGCGCCTCGATGCCAGATGTCAGGCGCTCCTGCCGTACACGCAGAATCAGGAGTACAGAAGAGGCGAGGCGGCGCTCGTCAAATTCCGCGACTATCGGAAACAGGCGCTCGCCATTCTTCGAGACATCCAGCGCGTCACCCGCGCGGCATGGTTCGAAGAAGCCGGCAGCCGGATGCCGCCCCTCATCCCGATGACCGTTCTCTGTGATCCGCGCTACTCGCTCCTCTACCACCTCCATCGGTATCTGGAGACACCTGCCGACAGCTACTCTGTCGCTGATTTTTACCAGTTCCAGTGGAAACGGACGGATAAGCTCTACGAGCTATGGGGATTTCTCCAATTCATCAAAGCGCTCTCCTCGCTGGGCTGGGAGATGGAGGAGGGTATGTCCGTCATCAGGGAGGACGGCCGCTACCGTCTCTCCTCGCTGGAGCCCGGCGCCGTCATCAGCATGAAGAAGGGCGAAGAGGAGATCCGCCTCACCTACGATGGCATCATCCCCGCTGCGTCTGCCGATACAGACCGCATGACTGCGCCGCTTTATACCAATAATGCCCACCGCCAGCCCGATCTTCGCATGGACTGCTATAGAGGGGAGATGTACTGCGGCTCTCTGGTCGTCGACTTCAAGTACCGCGACATGCTCTTCCTATGGAATGATGAAAACCGCGGCGAGGGCCTGCGCCGCCAGTTCAACGGCTACCGCGATATGAATACAAAATTCTACCGGGACATGGATGAGGCCAGCTCCCTCCGCGACAGCCGTCCCGTCAAGGAGGTCTGGGCAGTCTTTCCCAGAGAGGTTCCCGGCAGCAGCGATGAGGACTACAGCCTGAGATTCATCCCCCTCTCACCGGGCAGCGAAAGCCGTCTTCCCCAGCTTCTGGAGGACTATCTGAGATCATTGGGGCTGGGAGGTGCTCCTGCTCCGTGAAACGATGTCTGGTTTAAATTAA
>ERZ772818.1720-NODE-1720-length-18306-cov-12.077256_pt1 | contig 18306 bp, 10 predicted proteins | sample MGYA00580837_ERZ772818 | MGnify/ENA primary metagenome ERZ772818 (study PRJEB29015, sample SAMEA2737671) | human gut metagenome | biome: human gut; feature: human-associated habitat; material: faeces | place: China | collected 2012 ...
AACGCCTCCTCTCTCTTCCTGCGCTAACGCCTCCTCTCTCTTCCTGCGCTAACGCCTCCTCTCTCTTCCTGCGCTAACGCGCGACCTTTCTTTCGCCTCTAAGGAGGAGAGCTTCGGCGTCTCCAAAACGCTCCAGCGTCCCGTCAGGGTCAGGCGGTAGAGAGTCGGCCCCAAGGCCATACGCCCGGTGGCAGGCGCCGCAAAGGGCAGCACATAGCGGCGGCGACCTATGCTGAGCCAGTCGGCCTCGGTGTTGCTGATGTCTATGAGCATATCGTCGGCTATGGGGGTGGTGGTCAGCGCAAGCGTCTCATCCTCGGCGCGCAGCCGCAGCTTCAGGTCGGCAGGCGACGTTACCGCTCCGTGCAGCTTGAGAATGCGCCCGCCGGGGGCTTCGAGCTGCAGACTCACCGTGGCGTCTTCCACGTCATGGAGCATCTTGCTATAGTCGGGATACGAGTGAACCATCACCAGACTGTTGTCCTGACGCAGCAGCACACGGCCCGACTGACGCACAATATCGGTGGCACGCACACTGCGGCGGTATGCCCGGCGCGCGCCCGCAAGCTGCAGCACGAGCGTTGAGGCTTCGGCGGGGGCATCTTGGCTCTGCACCAAGTAGAGCTCGTCGGCGGTGCCGTCCCACTGCAGTGCGAGGAAGTCGGGCAGCCCGCGGAATAGTATCTGCGGACGCGCATTCTCCAGCCTCATCAGGCAGCCGCTGTCGCTCAGCGCATACACACAGGCGTCAGCTTCACAGAGCATTCGCGGCTCGCGCACCGTCTGCCGTATCACCGGGCGACAGTTGGTATGGCGCCCAAGAGCGTCGTGGGTCAGGGCGAACACGGCCTCCTCGGTGCATACATACAGGTACTGACGGGTGTAGGCGCCGCCGCCGCCGGGCATGGCCGCTATGGCAAGGATGCGGCTGCCCAGGCGCGTCTCCGACTGTATCGCCATGGGGTTACAGGCCTCGGTGGTCTGCAGCACATCGCCGCGCGCTATGTGCAGAAAAGGGCCGTGTGCCATGATGCGGTCGCCCAGGCCGGAAGCCGCAGCCTGTGCCGGCAGCACTTCCATCACCTTGCCTGTGCCGGGACCGATGTACACAGGCTCCGTAACGCCCGGTTTCAGCACGGCGGCCTCCACCCACGGGCCGTTGCCCAAATCGGCCTCTAACTCTGCCGTGGGACGGGTGGGCAGAAAGCAGCTCATGCTGCGGCGGTCGCTCAGATAGACAACGCTCATGTCGGCGCCCGACAGCACGCTGCTCTCCTGCTCGGCGAATATCTCCACATCTTTGAAGAACTCGTTCCACAGGGGTTCCGCCGGGGCCTCCAGGGTTACTTTCACGCGGTAGGGTGTGATGGCGAAGCTGCCGCCGGTGGTGCCGATTGCGTTGCCGTCGGCGTCGAAGGTTACGGGCAGCATCATGCGGTCGTAGCCCTGCCACGGCGCTGTGGGCACGCGCACTCCCTCCGACACGCAGAAGACGCTGCCGTCCCACAGCCTGGCCATCACCTTCACGGTTACGGGCTGCACCAGTCGGCCGCCGTTGCGGCAGCTCTCCAGGGCCTTCTCCCACGCGCGTTTCACGGCGCCTTCGGTCTGGCTGCGCACGCTCTCGGGCACGCCGGTGCGCAGGTCGGCTACCTTGCGGCTCCATGTGCAGGCCTCTATGCTGAAGGTTACGGGCGTCTCGGCCTCGTACTCGACGGTGAAACGCAGGTCCTTAGGCAGGCTGCCGAGGGCGGTGTAGTCGGAGATGTCATCCTCCCAGCGCAGAAACCGCAGGGTGCCGTCGGCACGGCGGCAGACAAGGAAATCGCCGCACGGCGAGGTCTCTTCAACGGCACCCGCCTGTCCGTCTATAATCTCCTCGCGCTGTATATAGATGTGGTAGCGGTCAAGGGTGCCTTCAAGGTAGAGGATGCCTTTCTCGGCGTCGAGGCTGATGATATTGTCGAACTCGCCGCGCCGGTCTATACCCACCATCTTGCGGCCCGTAATGGCCAGCAGGGTGGGCAGGACCACGGGGTGAAAACAGTCGAAGGTGTCCGGACGACTGTTTTCCAGGTCCATGACGTTGCCGTGAATATGGAGTGGCCAGCTCCGTTGTTGCATATTGTCGAGTATCATAGTGTTTGGGGTTTAAGTTGGGTTAATAATTTGTTTCTCTGCGCCACGAAGGCGTGGAAAGCGCCCATGATGTCGAGCAGGGCTATTGAGGCGTTCTCGCTGTCCACCTTGGCAGCTTCCGAGCCTGCAAAGGCGGCTTCGCGACCTCTGAACGAGGGTGCCATACCGCTCACTTCGGCAAAGAGGCTTATCTGGGTCTTCAGCATCTCGGCGGCGCCCTGGTTCCAGCCCGTTCCCGAGACTTGCTGCGGCGACACCTGCCGCGAGGTGCGTTTGTAAGGGATGATGGCGCCCGGCTCGGCCCAGATGCGACGCATATCGCGCCAGGTGAAGCCGTCGGGTAGCTGTTCGGTGGGAAAGAGCAGCACACCCTTGGCGCTCTGGTCGATGACGCGGTCAAGCAGCTCCACAAGGCGGTTGATGTGCTGTTGCTGCGGCGCCACGTCGGCCACAAGCGAATGTGTCTCGCCGTCGGTCATCGGATAGAGGCGCATCACAAAGGGGAGACTGCCGTCGGGGCGCAGGGTCTCTTTCAGTATCAGTCCCGAGGGGGAGAGCCACGTCTGCAGCCATGCCGCATCGGTCTTCATCAGCACCGTAACGCCCGGCTCGCCGTCGCGCCGACGCTCTGCCTGAAGGCGCTCCAGACCGTTCATGGCCTCTTCGCTGAAGGGAAGGGTGATGTATTCGGCGTGCTTCAGGTCGTGGCAGTGAAGGGTATGCACGGGCTGCCGACGCCACACTTCTATCACCCTGACGTAGCCGCCCATAGAGGGTATCTGCCAGTCTATATTCTCCTCTAAGCAGGGTGCCGAGCTCTCGCTCCCCTCTTTGCCGCGGTAATGCTCCATCAGGGCGCGGCAGCGGTAAGGATCGCTGTTGCCAAAGTGCTGAAGCAGCATCGTGGCGCTGAAGTCGTGCAGCATGCCTATCATGGTGGCGTCGCTGCCGTCCGGCTCCATAAAGCGGCTGAAGAACATACGGTCGGGCGACACGTTCACAAAGGCTGTCTTCCCCTCGGTGGGGTCAAGGCGCAGGCGGTTCACGGTCATGCCGCTGATGAGGAACTCCTCAAGGCTGCGGGCGTCCAGGTCAAGGTCGTTGCGCACGTCCAAATCGAGGTTTACCTGCGTTCCGGCGCGGAGGTAGCGGTAACGGCCCACAACAGATTTCAGCAGCTGGCGGATGAGGTTGTTGGCCGAGGTGCCCTCGGTGCCGTAGCTCAGCCGTTTGCAGCGGCGCCGCCCGCGGCGGAAGGGCTCCAGAGTCATCCACGCATCCTCGCAGCGGGTTATCAGTTTCTTGCTCATGGCTCAAGCATCTGGGGTAAGAGGATTTCTGACAGGCGGAAGGTGCCGTCCACCGGCTCTGTAACGGCTCTCAGCTCGTAGCCGGGGGTGATGACGCGCAGGTTCGTGCCCACGCCGTAGACGATGAGTCGGTCGGCACTGCGGAACACGGCCGGGTTGAGGCGTGTGCCGCGCAACAGGCTCAGCCGCTGGCGCTTGTGGTAGTTGGTGCCGGCCTCGTGGAAGCGATATACGGCCTCTTCCCAGGTGTCGAGCTGAAGGCTCACCGGACGGATGCACCGGTCGCTCAGGGTGATGCTCATGCGGTCGTTGCTCAGCATCTGCGCCGTGCAAGCGGGTCCCAGGTTCTCTACGGGCAGATACTCTATGGGCGCCGTGGCCAACAGGTGGCGGTAACGGGCATGGAGCACGTCAAGGAGCTCGCGGTCAAGGGGTTGGCGCTCGTTCTCGGCTGGCAGCATCAGCGTGCGACTCAGGCCCAGGCGGTTGCGGTAGAGATTCAGCATCTCGGTTTCTGTATAGTTCTTCATCTTTGCTTTTTAATAAATGGGCGGCGCCGGCTGTTTTCAGATTTAATGTGCGGCGCCGCCCGGTTGTCAGACAATAATTTTAAATGTTGTGGCGGCAGTGTCGTTTACCCTTTGGGCAGTGAGGCGCTGCGCTGGCCGAGGATGCGGGTGTGGGCGTTGGGGTAACGCAGGGTCAGGCAGGAAGCCTCGGTGAGCACCATCGCCTCGGTGTTGCGCTGACCGCTGCCGCGCAGGTCCAGACGGTCGGCACGGAAGGGGATGAACACGTGCTTCTGTATGTATTCGGGGTCCACTATGATGCCGTCGTCGGGACGACCCATGGCGTCGAACACCTCCGAGAAGACCACATACAGCCTGCCGAACTTGCTCTGGATGACGTTGAAGTCGATGCCCCATACGGTCTCCTGGTCGAGCGCCGAGAGCATCTTCGTACTCTCCATCTTGTTCAGGGCGGCTATCAGCCCCGACCCGGCTATCAGCACCTTGCGGCGCGAACCGCTGTTGCCGGTGAAGGCGGTGCGCATCACGTCGACCATGTCGGCGGCCTTCAGCGAGTCGAGCTGAAGCTCTACCTCCTTGCCGGCCTGGTGCCAGATGCCTTCCGTTACGGTTACGGTCTCCTGCTTGCGCGGGTCGTACACCTTCATGCGGTGGCCGAAGAGGAACTGTTTCTCCATGCCGAGGCGCATGTCGTACACGGCGGCCTCCTGCTGGTCGGTGAAGTCCCAGCCAATCTCTTTGTGGCTCAGCTTCATCACTATGCTCTGCTCAATCTGCATCTTGAAGATCTGGCAGAAGTTGGTGCGCTTGCGGGGCAACACGCTGTATTGCGGCGTCTGTACGTCGAGCTGCGTGGCCGCACGACCCATACGCACAATCTTGCCGGTGTAGTTGGCGGTGTCGCCGCTCATCGGGCCGATGAGCGTCAGCGAGGTGTCGTCTTTGTCGCTGACGTAGGCCGATTCGTTGTTGCCGTCGGCGCACTCAATCATCACACATTCCGACGGCTCGAACAGCGAGGAGTCATTTACCTTCACCGTGGAGGTCTGCATACCGTCGTCGGTGTCGGAGAAGGTACCCCATGCCACGGTGGTTGTAGAGTCGGCGCGGATGTCGGCCGAGTAGTAATCCACCTCGAGGGCGTCGGCGTTGCGCACATGCCCCAGGCGCGAAATCTGGTCGAGGGGCGTTGCCATGGGGCGTACCCGCGTCACTGCGCGGTCTATGCTTGCGCCCATCAGCGTGGGCGATGCCTCTGTGGCCAGTTGAGTGGTAAGCGGCGCGCCGCTCACAATGTTTTGGTTACCGGCTATGCCGGTGGTAATGTTTTTGCTCATTTTTTCTCTCTCTTTTAATTTTTTAAATACCTTTTTTGTGTGTATCTCTTTTAGCTTTTTTAGCTTTTTTAGCCGTGTAGCCTTTGTAGCAATCAGCTTGCTGCAATTTTTGTGCAGGCGCAGGCTTTAGCCGCGTATCTTCCGTCGTTTAAGCGCTCGCTGTGCTTGGCTTGGCTTAGTTGCGCCCATACTCCCACACGGAGGGCCTCAATCTGAAGAGCCGGGCCAGAAACAGGTCTTCGGGCGGTTGCAGCGTGCTGGGCACTCCCGGCGTTAGGTTGCGGGCCTCCAAGGCCGGCGTTTTCGCTGTGTCCTTTTGCATAAACTCCCTGATTGCATCATTGCGCCCCCGCTTGTATGCCTCCGCCTCCCCTTGGGTAGCTTGGGTAGCTTCTTTAGCTTGGGTAGCTTGGGTAGCTTCTTTAGCTTGGGTAGCTTCTTTAGCTTGGGTAGCTTGGGTAGCTTCTTTAGCTTCTGCCGCAGGCTCCGGGCTCTCAGCTTGGTTAGCTTCTGCCTCAGCCTCAGCCTCAGCCTCCGCGCCCTCCGCGCCGCTGCCCTCTGCGCCCCCCTTAAGCCCCTTAAGCTCCTTAAGCTCCTTAAGCTCCTTAAGCTCCTTATTCGCGCCCGCGCCCTCTGCGCCCCCCTTAAGCTCCTTAAGCTCCTTATTCGCGCCCGCGCCCTCAGCGCCAATTTTCTCTGTTGCTTTCATATTCTCTAAGTGTTATCTGAATTAATCTGCTGCAAAGTTAATATCTTTTTCAGTTTTATGCAAATATATTTTCAGGTAATTTTTCAGGTAAATCTGAATCCTCCCGAGTTTTCAGCCACTTAGCTTTTTCACGTTAACTTTCTTTAACTCTTTTACCCCGTTAATTTTTGTTACCACTATTGATTTCGCCCCCTTTTTTCCCTAACTTTGTGCTACAGTAGCTACAATAGCTACAGTAGCTACTACCCATCCGCTAAAGAAAACCCGATTATGAAAACCATTCTCATTGCCGCCGCCCTTTTCGCCTCTCCGGCCCTCTTCGCCGCCACAGACGTCCCGCTCAAAAACGGCTGGCAATTCTCCAAAGACTCCATCTCCTGGCAGTCCGTCTCCATCCCTCACGACTGGGCCATCTACGGCCCCTTCAGCCGCGACAACGACCTCCAGAAGGTCGTCGTGGAGCAAAACGGCGAAAAGGAAGCCACTTGGAAAACAGGCCGCACAGGTGGCCTCCCATACGTTGGCAAAGGCTATTATAAAACCACCTTCTCGCTGCCCGACACGGCCGGCAAAGCCTTCACGCTACTCTTCGACGGCGCCATGAGCCACGCTCACGTCTACGTCAACGGCCGTCAGGTGGCCTATCGCCCCTACGGTTACGTGTCGTTCACCGCCGGTCTCGACGGGGTGGCGCGCCCGGGCGTCAACACGCTCGAGGTAAGCCTCGAGAACCTCCCCAAATCCTCGCGCTGGTACCCCGGCGCCGGTCTTTACCGAAACGTGCATCTCATCACCTCCAACCGCATCCACATACCCGTCTGGGGCATCTACCTCACCACGCCTTACGTCAGCCGCGAATACGCCGACGTCAAGCTGCTCACCTCGCTCGAAGGCCTGAAGAAGGGCGAGAAATTCTCGCTCGTAACCACGGTGACAGACCCGCAGGGCAAGGTGGTGGCAACTGACACGCACCCCTACTCCTACTATCCGGGAGTCGATGTGCAGCAGTATCTCAAGGTGCCCGCTCCGCAGCTCTGGAGCCCGGAATCGCCGTCGCTCTACAGTGCTGTTGTCGACGTGGTGGTCAACGGCAATGTGGTCGACTCGCACACGCAGCGCTTCGGCATCCGCACCGTAGAGCTCCGCACCGCCGACGGCTTCTACCTCAACGGCATCAAGCGCAAGATTCAGGGTGTCAACAACCATCACGACCTCGGCCCTCTCGGCGCCGCAGTCAACAAATCGGCGCTCCGCCATCAGCTGCAGATGCTCAAGGACATGGGCGCCGACGCGGTGCGCACAAGTCACAATATGCCGGCGCCTGAGTTGGTTGAGCTCTGCGACGAGATGGGCCTGATGCTCATGATCGAGCCGTTCGACGACTGGGCCTTCCGCCCCAAGAGCGAGAATGGCTACGGCACTCTCTTCAACGAATGGGCCGAACGCGACATGGTCAACATGGTGCGTGCCTTCCGCTCGAACCCCTCTGTGGTGATGTGGAGCATCGGCAACGAGGTGCCGAGCCAGTGGGGTCCCGACGGCCTCAAGGAGCTCTCTTTCCTGCAGGACATCGTGCATCGCGAGGACCCCACGCGACCGGTTACGCAGGGCATGGACCAGTTCGACGCGGTCATCAACAACGGCTTCGCGGCCGCCATGGACCTGCCGGGCTTCAACTACAAGGTAAACCGCTATCCGGAAGCCATCGGCAAGCTCCCCGGGGGGCTGCTCCTGGGCACGGAGACGGCCTCAACAGTGTCGAGCCGCGGTGTTTACCACTTCCCGGTAAAGCTCGCCGCCAACGCTGTTCACCCCGACCATCAGAGCAACAGCTACGATGTGGAATACTGCTCGTGGTCAAACATCCCTGACGACGATTTCTTCGCCGACGACTCGCTCGACTACAACATCGGTCAGTTTGTGTGGACGGGTTTCGACTATCTCGGCGAGCCTTCGCCCTACGACACTGACGCGTGGCCAAATCACTCTTCGGTGTTCGGCATCATCGACCTGGCGTCGCTGCCCAAGGACCGCTATTACCTCTATCGCTCGCGCTGGAACCGCGCCGACACTACGTTGCATATCCTGCCTCACTGGACATGGCCGGGTCGCGAGGGCGAAGTCACGCCGGTGTTCGTCTACACGAACTTCCCCAAGGCTGAGCTGTTCGTCAACGGCCGCAGTCAGGGGATGCGCGAAAAGAACGACTCAAGTCGCATGAACCGTTACCGCCTGATGTGGAACGAGGTGCTCTATGAGCCGGGTGAGGTGCGTGTGGTGGCCTACGACGCCAACGGCAACAAGGCTGCTGAGAAGGTGATGCGCACGGCCGGAAAGCCTTACGCGCTTAAGCTCTCGTCGGCAATGCCCTCGCTCAGCGCCGACGGTGAGGACCTGGCTTACATCACGGTGCAGGCGGTGGATAAGGAGGGCAACCCTGTGCCCTACGCCGACAACATGGTGCGTTTCAGCGTCCGTGGCGACGGCTCTTACCGGGCGGCTGCCAACGGCGACCCAACCTCTCTTGACCTCTTCCACCTGCCGCAGATGCCTCTCTTCTCCGGCGCCTGCACTGCCATTGTGCAGGCCGGCTCCAAACCCGGAAAAGTTACCCTCACCGCCACCGCCAAAGGCCTCAAAAGCGCCTCACTGACCCTGCCGGTAAGGTAGCCGCGGCTTATAAGTCTTATAAATCTTATAAGTCTTATAAGTCTAATAAGTCTAATAAAAACCCCTCAATAAAATGAATCTCACTCAAAGCATCCGCAAATCATTCTTCGAGCATTTCGGCGCGCAAGGCTCTGTCTACGCCTCCGCCGGCCGTATCAACCTCATCGGCGAACACACCGACTACAACGGTGGCTTCGTCTTCCCGGGCGCCATCGACAAGGTCATCATGGCCGAACTGCGCCCCAACGGCACCGACCGCGTGCGTCTCTATAGCCTCGACCTCAAAGAAAGCGCCGAGTTCGGCCTCAACGAAGCCGACGCCCCTGTCCAGTCCTGGGCTCGCTATGTCTTCGGGGTATGCCGCGAAATCATCAAACGCGGCGGTCAGGTCCACGGCTTCGACGCTGTCTTCGGCGGCAACGTGCCTCTCGGCGCCGGCCTCAGCTCCTCGGCAGCCCTGGAGAGCTGCTTCGCCTTCGCCCTCAATGATATGTTCAACGACAACGCCATCGACAAGTTCGAGCTGGCGCGCATCGGCCAGAGCACCGAGCATAACTACTGCGGCGTGAACTGCGGCATCATGGACCAGTTCGCCAGTGTCTTCGGCCGCAAGGGCAACCTCATGCGCCTCGACTGCCGCAGCATGGAGTACGAATACTTCCCCTTCGCACCCGAGAATCACCGTCTCGTCCTGGTCGACAGCCGCGTGAAACATGAGCTGAAGGACTCGCCCTACAACCGCCGCCGCGAATCATGCGAACGGGTGGCCAAACGCCTCGGCATCGCCACGCTGCGCGACGCCGATATGGACGCCCTCAACGCCATCAAGAGCGACATAACCGCCGAGGACTACATGCGCACCAAGTACGTCATCGAGGAGAAGAACCGCGTCTTAGCCGTCTGCGACGCTCTGCAGAAGGGCGACTACGACACGGTGGGCCGCAAGATGTATGAAACGCACGAGGGCCTCAGCCACGACTATGAGGTGAGCTGCGAGGAACTCGACTTCCTGGTAGATGTGGCGCGCGAATCGGGCGTTACGGGCTCGCGCATCATGGGCGGCGGCTTCGGCGGCTGCACTATCAACTTAGTGCCCAACGACTTGCACGACCGTTTCATTGCCTCTGCCGTGGAGCGTTTCCGCAACAAGTATGGCCACGAGCCTAAGGTTTATGATGTGGTAATCAGCGACGGCGCTCGCAAAATCTCCGACTGACAATCTCCTTTCTGATGGAACGCATTATCCGCAAAATAGCTTCTGAGGCGGGCGACATCACGCTCATCCGCCTCGTCAACGACCACGGTGCCTGGGTGGAACTCTCCACCCTCGGCGCCGGCATCGTAGGACTCGGGGTGCCCGACAAACAGGGCAACATCGAAAATGTGGCGCTCTGCTACGCCAACCCCGCCGACTATCTCAACGACGATCCGTGCATGGGCAAGATTCCGGGCCGCTACGCCAACCGCATCGCCAAGGGGCATTTCTCCATCGACGGCAAGGAGTACTCTTTGGCCGTCAACAACGGCCCGAACGCGCTGCACGGGGGTCCCACGGGCTTCCAGAACCGCATCTGGGAATACTCCGAGCTGCCCAACGGCGTCCGCTTCACCTACCGCAGCGCCGACGGCGAAGAGGGTTATCCGGGAAATGTGGAGGTGAAAGCCGACTACATCTGGACGGAAAACGACATCCTCGACCTCTACTTACGCGCCGTTACGGACGCTCCCACGGTCATCAACCTCACCAACCACTGCTACTGGAACCTGCGCGGCGCCACGTCAGGCAGTGTTTTGGGTCATGAGCTGCGCCTCAACGCCTCGCGGTGGCTCCCCACCGACGACACGCTCATCCCCACAGGCGAACTCGCCGCCGTGGAGGGCACGCCCATGGACTTCCGCGCCGCCAAGCCGCTTGGTCGCGACATCGACGCCGACTTCCCCGCTCTGCGCTACGGCAAAGGCTACGACAACTGCTGGGCAATCGACGCCTGGCGCCCCAACCACCTCTCCGTTGCCGCCGAGCTGCACGACCCCCTCAGCGGCCGCACCCTCACCGTAGCCACCACCCAACCCGGCATCCAGGTCTACACCGGCAACTGGCTCACCGGCTCCCCCCTCGCACCCAACAACCATGCCTACCAAGACTATGCCGGCGTAGCTCTTGAGTGCCAGAATTTCCCTGACGCGCCCAACCACCCCGCCTTCCCCACTGCCCTCCTCACCCCCGCCGCCCCCTACGACCACCACATCCGCTTTCGCTTTAGCTGACCGGGGGTAGCTTTTTTAGCTTTTTTAGCTTTTTTAGCTAATTTAGCCGGGCCTCTTAAGCGCTTTTAGGTAGCTATAATTTTGGTGCAGGCGCAGGCTTTAGCCGCGAATATAGAGCGGGCGCAGGCTTTAGCCGCGAATAGCCGGGTAGCTAAAGCACTCTGCGCCCGCCTTAAGCCCCTTAAACTCCTTAAGCTCCTTAAACTCCTTAGCCGCGCAAAAGCGCAAAAGCGCAAAAGCGCAAAAGCAAAAACTAAAAGAGGCCGCGCACTGGAGTGCGCGGCCTCAGTGGCTTTAGCTAAAATTAGTTCTTAACGCGGAGGGTGCGGGTGGTGCCGTCGGCGTAGCGGCGCACTACTATGTAGATGCGGCCGTCGCGTTCGGCGGGGCGTGTCAGGGCAATGCCGTTCACGTCATACCACTGTTCGCTGATAACGTCGGCAGCGTCAGCGTCGAGGTCCTCGATGCCGCTGGGCTTGTCGGCCTCCAACTCTACCTTGCGTGTCAGGGTGCCGCAGGTGCCGGTCATGGTAACGGTGCCTTTGTAGGCGTCGCCGTTCCATATCCACTTGTTGCCGTCCTGACGCAGGTTGCTGATGCTTGCTGTCCAGGTAACGCCTTCGGGCTGGCCGCTGAAGAAGGAGCCGGTGATGACGCCGGCAGCCGTAACGTGGGCCGGGTTGGGCATTATCTGAGCCGCATAGAGACGTGCCTGCTCGTTGTTGTTGGCTGTCAGATACGGGTAGGTGTAGTCGTCGCCGCCGATCCAGCCTTCGCCCATATTTTGCTTGGCCAGTTCATAGCGTGTCAGACCGGTGCCTACGGTGCTGTGAGCCATCAGCGAGTCGACCTTGATGAAGTAGCAGTTCTCGACCACGTTGGTGCCGGGAATCCACTGCGGGCTGGGCTTGCTGAAGTTGATGCCGATGAGCGTTCCGGCCGTGTCGGCGGGAGCGTGTATGGCACCGGCGTTGTAGCAGTTGTAGAGCTTGGTGCTGTTCTTCGACGGGCGACCGGAGAGACCGCCAACGTTGGCTATGCCGCGGATTTCGCCGAGGTTATAGCAGCGTGTCATGGTGCTGCCGCCCTCACCGGCGATGCCGCCGGTGCCGTAGCCCTTAGTGGCGTAGTTGCTCTTGTTGAGGACAACGGTGGTGGCCAGGTTGGTGATGTTGCCGGTGTTGAAGCAGTCGGTAACCTCGGCGCCGGCGCTGGTGCACTGGCCCACGATGCCGCCGGCGCGGCTGTCGCTGACCTGAACCTCGCCGCTGTTGCGGCAGCTGATAATCTTCGACGTGCCCGCGCCGAGGTTGCCGGCGATGCCGCCTGCACCAAGCACTGCCATGACGTCGCCGGTGTTGTAGCAGTTCTCGATGGTGGTGTAACCCGAGATATAGCCGATGATGCCGCCGCTGAAGTTATAGACATTCGATATATAACCCGTGTTGTGGCAGTTGCTGATGACAACGGGTTCAGTTACGGTGCCTGCCGACTTGTAATAAGCGGCGATACCGGCTGAATAGGCCTGTTTCGGGTTATTGTTGATGATGTCGCCGGTGTTGTAGCAGTTGTCGATGACAAGACCGGGGAGGGTAAGCACGGCGATGCCGCCCACGGCGCCGTTGCTCTTGGAGGTGGTGGTGGCAACCGATTCGATGTTGCCGGTGTTGTAGCAGCCGCGCAGCACAATCTTGTTCTTGGCCGTGGATGAGTAATCGACGTTAGCCAGCAGGCCGCCGATCATGAATCCGGCCTTGATGTTGGCCGTGTTGTAGCAGTCGATGAGGACTGTGGAGTCGGTGTTGCCTGTGTACGAGCGCAGGTAGCCGATGAGGCCGCCGATGCCGTACATCACATCAGCCTTTTTGAGGTTGAAGGTACCCTTGTTGTAGCAGCGTGTGAGCTTGGGCGATACGGCATTGCCGATGAGGCCGCCGATGCTCTGCGACGTTCGGGGTGCCGAGCCGCTGAAGGTGGAGATGAGGGTGCCTTCGTTGCCGCAGTCGATGAACTCTACATGGCGGCCGCCGTCTGAGAACAGAGTGCCGACGTAGGTGCTCGGAGCGGTGATGACGCCCTTGTTGACAACCTTTTCAATGCGTGCGCCTTCGTAAGCGCAGCCGAATGCCGAGGCGCCGCTGCCGCTGGAGGCGGTGTAGCTGACCTCGCTGGTGATGTTGGTGAGCTTGCCGTAGACCTTGGCCGTAACGCCGGCGCAATAGGTCTTGGTGCCCTTGTAGGCGCCCTTGAAGGTGAAGTTCTTAAGCTCGCCTTCCTCGCCGATGGTGCGGATGGGGGCGTGGAAGGTGTTGACGGTGGTGAACTGGTTGTTGCCGAAGTCCACGGTGTGGCCGTCGCCGTCGAGCACACCCATCAGCTTGTCTTCGTCAGCGGCGAAGAGCTCGGGAACCTCGGAGGTGAACGTGAGGTCGGCGGTGAGCTTCAGGAACTTGCCTGCGAAGTTATCGTGAACGGCGCCGATGTAAGCAGCCAGGTCTGTCCAGTCGTCAACGCTGTTAATCAGATAAGGACTGGCCTGCGTGCCTTCGCCCGTAAGGGGTACCGGCGGGTTGCGGGTGATGTCGATGGTGCGGGTGAAGTCCTGAGCGGTACATTTCACCGTAGCGTTCTGTTTCACTTTGGGAACGGCGCCTGTCTTCAGGGTACTGCCGCTGATGGAGAAGTAAGTGGCGGGATTCACGCTCCATGTGCCGCCGTTGTTGAGGGTGGCGTCGGCTGTCATGTCGCGCACGGTAACACCGGCGGGCAGCGTCATAATCATGCTGCGTGCGGCCTGCAGGGCCGGTTCGTCGGCGAAGCTCTTCAGCACGGGATATTTGCCGGCGTCGAACTGCCAGTAATCGGTGCTGAGGCTGTCGAGCGGTGTGCCGGAGGTCATCTGAGCGGTGGTGAGACCGTGCATGCCCTCGAAGTTCTGGTTGCGGTAAGCGCCGTACATAGCAGTCTGGTCGTCGTAATAGGCCACCACGCGGGCGGTGGACTCCAGAACAGTCTGGTTGGTGTTCATACCGGCCACCATACCGTTGGTGATGGGTTCGGTACTGCTTACGTTGCCGTAGTTCACGGCGTAGAGGATGTCGTTCTTGCCGCGGCCCTTCGAGGTGCCGTTGGCATAGAGATTGGCCACGATGCCGCCCACGGTGTTTCCTTCCTCGGCACTTACGGCGCCCACGTTGAGCACGTTGCGCACATATGCGCCGGTCATGTTGGTGGTGATGCCGCCCACTGTATTGTACATACGGCCGAAGTTGGCAATCTTCTTCACGGCGATGTTGCCGGCGTTGGCGCAGTTGTCGATGGTGCCGTTGTTGCGGCCTGTGATGCCGCCGGCGTTGTTATAGCCTGAGGTAACGTCGCCTGCGTTGTAGCAGTCGATGATGCTGCCTTCCATCTCGTTCATGCCCACGATGCCGCCAACCCAGCAGCTCACAGCCACCACGTCGGCATAGTTGCGCACGTTCTTCACCGTGCCGAAGTTGTCGCCCACGGCCGGACCGCAGCTTGCCCACAGCTCGCTGAAGTCGCAGTCTTTGGCGAAGCGCAGGTTCTTGAGCACACCGTCAATGTCGAGGCGACCAATGAAGCCCTGATAGCCGAACGAGCCGCCGTTGGAGCCGGTAGCGGGAGTGCCGAGGGTAGTCTCGGTGGGAGGCGCCTTCCACACAAGGCCGCGGCCTTTGAAGCGGTGGATGTAGTGGTTGCCGCCGTCGTAGATGCCGGCGAAGCGCGAGTATGCGTCCTTGGCGTCGGTGGCGATGCCGTGGAACGCCGTGTCAAGCTCCAGGTCGATGTCCTGTGTCTGCAGGAAGTAGGCGCCGGGGAAGTACTGCTTGGTGACGTTGGCGAAGTTGGCCAGCGATATCAGGTCAGCCTTCGAGGAAATCAGATACGGGTCGTCTTCCGTGCCTGAGCCGGCGAAGGGCACCGGAGCCATCTTCAGAGCATAGAAGAAGTTCTGGTTGCCGTTGGCAATCAGCAGAGTGTCGATGCCGAAGCTGGTAACGATGAGCGAGTCGCCCGCAATCTTCGAGGCATAGCCCTCTTTCACGGCTTTGCCGTTTTTGTAGAGAAGGAACTGAGTGGCTCCCACGGCGGTGAGCTTGGTGTTCTTGCTGACGCTGTTCACCGAGTTGCCGGTGTTGAAGAGTACTGCCGAAGCGCCCCACTGAGCGCCGGCCTGATTCTCGGTGCCTTTCAGCACGGGGTACTGGCCAGCTTTGGCTGTCCAGGCCGTAGCGTCGAAGCCCTGAGGCAGGGTGCCCGAGGTGAGCTGAGCGGCTGTGAGCGGAGTGCCGTTCTGACTCTTCTTGTTGAAGAGCTGGTTGTTGTAATAGATGTTCTGAGCGCTGCCCAGGCCACCCTCTTCAATCTTGCCGAGGGTCTCGGCCCAGCCGTTCACGCGGTCATACTGATAGGTCTCCAACTCCTCAACGCACGCTGCATACATGTTCTTGAAGGTGCAGGGGATGGTTTGGCCCTGGTAGGAGTAGAGCACTACGCGGCCGGTGAGACCGCCGGCGTAACGCGAGTAGTAAGAGCCCATGCTGCCGCGGAAGTAAGCGTTCTCGATGCTTGAGCCATATACGCGGCCGGCGATGCCGCCGACTTCACAGTAAGTGTTGCGGCCCATAACGGTGCCGACGCTGTAGGCGTTCTTCAGCGAGCTGACGCTGAGGTTACCGGTGATGCCGCCGGCCAGGATGCCGGTGGTGCCGGTGGAGGGAGCGCCGTAGCGGTAGCCGTTCATGGTGCCGGCAAAGTGCAGATTCTCAGCCTGACATGAGGAAATCATGCCGGCGAGGCCGCCTGCTGCCGTGCCGCCGCCGGGATAGGCGTATACGGTAACGTTGTCGGCGAAGCAGTTGGTGAAGATGGTGTGTACCTCACCTACCAGGCCGCCGCACCAGCCGCCCAGGCCGGTTACCTGCACGTTGGTGGCCGAGCAGTTGGTCATGCCGGTGTAGATAAGGCCGGCCAGACCGCCTGCCACCTGACCCTGTACGGATATCACCGAGTTGGTGATGTGGCAGTTGTCCATGGCGCCGTAGTTCCATGCCACCAGCGAGCCGCCGTAGTTGTTGACCGTGAGGATGTTGGCGTTGTCGAGTTTTATGTTCTTTATCACGCAGGTGGTGTCGCACATGCCGAAGAGGGCGGCGAAGGCTTCCTGATAGTCGATGGAGAGGTTGCGGATGGTGAAGTTGCCGCCGTCAACCACGCCTGCGAAGCGTTTCTGGAAGCTCGTGCCGATGGGGGTGAAGTTGGTGCCCGACATGTCGATGTCGTTCATCACTTTGAAGTACTTGCCCTTGAAAGCCTGGGCCTGGGGTGCCAGGTTGGGATTCACGTTGGGGTTGTAGTCTTCGCAGTCCTCGGTCATCTGGCTGAGGAGTGAGAAGTCGTCGCGGGTTTTGAGCTGATAGGGGTCAGCCTCTGTGCCGCTGCCCTTGAAGCTGGTAACTTCGAGCACGGGGAAGCGGATGGGGACGTCGCTCTGCAGCTTGCCGTTGGTCTGGGCACCGAGGAAGTAGCTTGCCGAGGTGGAGCGGCTCAGGGCCGACCAGGGACCCCACGTCAGGGTGTTGGTCTGCTTGGTGCCGGCTGCCAGGGTGTCGAGGTAGATGTCGTTGGCCAGCGGGCTGAGAAGCTGCACTTTGCCGCTTTCGTTGAGCTGATAGCCGCCCACGGAGCACGACAGGAAGTCGGCGTTGGCCGGATACTGACGCACTACCTGCGAGTGAATGACGCCCGAGGCTTTGCGGTTGAGGTCGATGAGGACCTCGCAGCCGAAGTTGCCGAAGTTCAGCACGCGAATCTGATTGTCGAACGGCTGGGTGATGACAACGTTGTAGGTGTCGGGGGTCTGCTGGTTGAAGATGTCGCAGGTCATGGTGCCGTTGGCTTTCTGATATTTGCCGTTGTAGGCAGCAATTATGAAAGCGCCGGCCTGTGAGCCGCTCTTTACGTAGATACCCCACCAGGAGGAGATTGTGAGGACGCCGTCGTCGCTGACGGAGCCCACGATGTCGGCGCTGTAGTCGGGCTTGCCTGTGTTGTTGTTGCAGAAGGCGAGCCACATATCGCCGTAGGTGGAATGGGTGTAGACCTGCTGGGCCTTTATGGTAACGGTGCCGTCGGCGGCGTTATAGGTTGCCTTGACGTCGATACCGGTAGTCCAGAAGTTGTGGAGCACCAGGGTGTCGGTGCCTGCCACGCGCGAGATGCTGCCGCCGCAGCCGCCGTCGCCCACCGTGCTGGTAAGGGACATATACGTCATGACGTACTGTCCTGCCAGGGCGTCGATGGCCGGGGCTTTGCCGGGCTTGCTCATGCGCGCGGGCTGCTTCAGGGAGGCCAGACGCTTGAAGCTTGTCTGCAGCTCGTTGTGCTGAGCGGCAGGCTTCAGAGACGTGACTTCCGCAGCGGGTGAAGCCTGAGCGGGAAGCTCCTGCTTCACGGTGCCCAGAACTGACTCATAAGCCTGTTGCCCTTCCAAGGGCTCAGTGCGCGGGGTCAGCTCCTGAGGGATTGTGCCGAGGGCGCTCAGCCCTCCGCACAGCAGCAACGCTATGGCTGCTAAGAATCCTTTTTTTCTCATGAAGTGATTATTTCGGTTAATTTAAGCTTTAGTTTCTGGTTTTTTCTTTTGCTTTTGGGTTTTATGGGAGTTTTGGGAGTTTTGGGAGCCATGGTTAGCTTGCAGCTTGCTATAATTTTGGTGCCGGCGAGGGCTTTAGCCTCGTAAATAGTCGCTTGCTCGCCGCTGCCCTCTGCGCCCGCCTTAAGCTCCTTAAGCTCCTTAAATTCCTTAAGCTCCTTATCCGCGCTCAAAAGAGCACCTTCAGTGCTTTGCCGCCGGCCACAATTATGTAGCAGCCGCGGGTCAGGGGGCGCAGCTCTGCCAGGCCGCTCTCGTCGGCGCGAACGGTGCTGAGCAGACGACCCTGCACGTCGAAGAGACCTACCTGTGTGCCCGGCTCGCAGCTCACGCTGATGACGCCGCCGCCAATGGTGGCAAGCAGAGCGTTGTCGGCCGTGGCTACCGTGCCAACACCAAGCTCGTAGTCCTTCACTACCTTGAAATTGTCAACGTAGATGGGGTCGGTGGAGGAGCCGGCGCGTGCCACTACCATAAGGCGCGTGTTGACCAGGTCGGGAATCTTGAAGCTCACCGCCTTGGCGGCTGTGTTGGGGCTTACGCCAATCTGTATGGTGCCTGAGCTGCTTGACATGGGCGTCATGGTGCCATCCTTCAGGGCCTGCAGCTGCAGGTAGGCAGTGGTGCCGCCGGGGTTCGACACCTCGAAGCTCACGCGCTTAAC
>ERZ772818.1738-NODE-1738-length-18178-cov-51.244772_pt1 | contig 18178 bp, 15 predicted proteins | sample MGYA00580837_ERZ772818 | MGnify/ENA primary metagenome ERZ772818 (study PRJEB29015, sample SAMEA2737671) | human gut metagenome | biome: human gut; feature: human-associated habitat; material: faeces | place: China | collected 2012 ...
TTACTAATTCTTCACGTTCTAACATAGCCGGTATATAAGCGCCATCCACATAGCCTAATTCTCTTAACAATTTACCAGCCTCTGTAATCGCTTCTTCTTTTGATACAGAAGGAAGGTTTAATTTAATTCCATCCAATTGAATCACATCTTCTTGAACCGGTTTTGATTCTTCAACCTCTTCCTTAACAGCTTCTGTCACAATCGAATCACCCGTTGATAGCTGGAAGAATAGATTATCTAAGGCTGGATCGGCTAAGAAGTTTGAAATTGTGACTACTTTCGCAAATGGTGCAGATTTTTTTGCACGCTCTACCAAAGTTTCCTGCACTACTGCAATATCACAATCTACCGGAATATTATCCACAGAAGTATTAATTACAGTTAAGTCTGGTCGCACACCTTTTAAACGGTTTCTAAATTTAGTAGCTCCCATTGCACTAGATCCCATGCCTGCATCACACGCGAATACAATCTTACGAACCAAAGAAACATCTAATAAAGCTTCACTTCTTCCTTTACTTTCAGCTTTCATAGACTGCATCTTTTTACTAGCTTCATCTAAATTCTTTTCCCCAGCAAGCTTAACAATTGGGCTTGCCACCAAGAATGAAACGCCAGCCGCAATCAAAACACCTAATGCTGTCATGAACACAGAGCCTTTTTCTGCCATAGACAAGAAAGCAATAATTGAACCTGGACTTGATGGACCTTTCAATCCGATATTGAAAATAGAGTAAAATGCAATTGCACAAATATTCCCTAAAATTGGAGCAACGATCACAACTGGATTCATCAAAATATATGGAAAATAAATTTCATGAATTCCACCTAAGAAATGGATAATAATAGCTCCAGGCGCAGAATCTTTCGTTGCTTTATCTTTCGCAAATAACCAATAAGCTAATAGTACACCTAAACCGGGACCTGGATTAGCCTCCAACATATACATTATGGATTTGCCTGTTTGTGCAGCTTGTTCAGCTCCAATTGGTGTAAATATTCCATGGTTGATCGCATTGTTTAAGAACAAAACCTTAGCCGGTTCAATAAAGATTGCTACCAAAGGAATTAATCCCTTATTTACAAGTACATCAACTCCATATGTTAACACAGTCAAAACACCTGTCATAAAAGGGCCAATAATATAGTATCCTAATATCGCAATCAACATACCTAAAATACCGACAGAGAAATTATTGATCAACATTTCAAAGCCAGCAGGCATATGTCCATCCATCATTTGATCAAATTTTTTAATTACCCAGCCAGAAAATGGTCCCATAACCATGGCTGCCATCAACATAGGTTGTCCTTGGGTTCCACCAACGCCGGCAATACATCCAATAATCGCAATCGAGCCCATCACAAGTCCACGATCACCGCCAACCATTCTTCCTCCGGTTGCCGCAATTAATACTGGTAATAAATAAGTCAACATATATGGTTGAATCGATGCCAATTGTTCATTTGGTAACCATCCGTCCGCAATAAATAAAGCTGTTATAAATCCCCAAGCGATAAAAGCACCAATATTAGGCATAACCATCGCAGATAAGCTTTTACCAAGCTTTTGAAGCGTTGTTTTCATAATTGTCCTTTCTTAGGACTTCTTTAATATACAGATAGTCCTCGTTTTTCACATTCTTGTTTAAAACTATCTGAAAGTAACGAATCACTGATCAACACGTCCACTTGATCTAAATCACAAATTGTATATGTACCCTTTCTTTCCACTTTACTAGAATCCATTAACACAATTATTTTTTTAGATCTTTCAATTGCCTTTCGCTTTAACTCACAATCCTCTAAAGATTCGCATGTAAACCCCGTATCTTTCGCATAACGAGTTACACCAATAAACGCAACATCAAAGTTGACCTTCTCTAAACAGCGAAGTCCATCCATTCCATTCACACTAAAACTTTGCATATTTAGATTTCCACCTGTCACAAACACATTCGATTTAGAAAGTTTTGCCATCTCTATAGCACACGTTAAGCCACTTGTATAAAAAATATTATTTTGATTATTTAAAACATGTGCCAACATTGTAGTCGTACTGCCTGAATCCACAAAAATTGTCTTAGCTGGTTCTACAAATGATAATGCCTTTTGCGCTATCTCTTTCTTTTCGTTTACATTCCGTCCGTAACGAAGTTTTAATACATCATCATTTCCAGAAACCACATCCATAGATTTGGCTCCCCCATGAATTCGAATAATTCTTTTAGCTTGATCTAAATATTTTAAATCAGTACGCAATGTCATTTCAGACACAGAAGGAAATTTTTCTTTTAATTGTGTAAAAGTTACCGTTTGGTTTTCATTCACAAACTCTACAATTTCGTTTCTTCTTTGATCCATTACTTCCATACAATACCTCCTGTATTTACTGTATTTAGTATACACAAGATTCTCGGTTTAATAAAATCTATTCTTGTTCAAAGTGAGCTAATAAATATTCTTCGGCTTCAGGACACCACAATCCCTTATGAGCATCTACAATATCTGCCAACGCAGTATATCGATCATCTTTTTCTCCCATTTCTCTTAAATCTGCCAATGCAACCAATGGCATATTTAAATGCGTATAAATCAACTTCTTTCCACCTGGAATCTTAGGCAAATTTAATGTTGTTTCAGCCGCTGCATTCAAACCACCAATATGTGTAACCATAACAGCTGGATCAATACGATTTTCTGCAGTTAAGCGTAAAGATTCAATCATATCATCTGTATTTCCACCTGTAGTTCCCATTACATGTGTCGAATTATAGTGAACATCGTAAAAATTCATTCTTGCACTAAACTGTTTGTCCGTAGGTCCCGCAAAGAAATTTAAACATCCATCACGACCTAATACAGCGCTTGACAATTCCACAACCGCTTCAACCGGTGCATAACAGAATACATCATCAAAACCAGTTCCACCTGTAATTTCTTTTAAGCCGGCTGCAGGATCTTCCATCTTTCCTGTATTTACGAAATGCAATTCAATTCCATCAGCTGCCGCTTCTTCAACAGGGAATAAGTGAGCTGCTCGATCTAATCTTTCTTGATTTACGTCCGCAACTACTACCATTTTAGGGCGAATATCTCTATGCAACGCATATGTTAGTGCACCAAGTCCCATAGGACCTGCTCCTGCAAGAATCGCAAGTTTTCCATCTTTCTTGATTCCCATTTCATGTTTATACACACCCATATGTGTATGATAAGCTGCATTAAACGCTCCAATCGAACATGACATTGGTTCAGCTAAACTAGCTTCATAATACGCTTTACCTTTATATTCAAGTAAGCATCCTAGCTCCATTACTTCAGCTGGAATAATGCAGTAAGTTGTATCTCCACCAAAAAATTCATAAGAATAACCAGGTGACCACATTGTTCCTTTATAGTTTAATGCTGGTTGTAAAGTAAACTTCATTCCCGGTTTAAATTTGTCTTGATGCTTAGCACCAACCTTAACAATATCACCCGCCATTTCATGTCCCATAATAGCTGGATGATCCGCAACATCTTCATGAACACGTTTATGATTCACACCTAAGATGGCACATTTGTAAGTTGACATACAGACACTGTCTGAGACAACCTTTACTAAAATCTCATCTTCCTTAATTTCTGGTAATTCAAATTCGTCTAATCTTAAATCATTAGCTCCATGTAATCGCACTGCCTTTGCTTTCATTTCAAAAGTCTCCTCTCTCTGTAAATTGTTGTTTCAAAAGCTACATCTACATAATAAACGAATTATTTTAATTGTCAACTGTTATTTCAAAAACATTTCACTTGCGAAACAACAATAAAAGGAGTATTCTATAATCAGATAAAGAAAAGGAGATCATTATGATTTATACAATTACTTTTAACCCCTCTTTAGATTACGTTATTCAAGTCGATCATTTTAAGCCTGGTATCATTAATAAAACAAAATTTGAAGAAATCCTTCCCGGAGGAAAAGGCATTAATGTTTCCATTGTCCTATCCAATCTCGGGCACGAAAGTACAGCCCTAGGTTTTATGGCAGGTTTTACAGGAGAAGAAATTGAACATCGATTAGAGAGTTATGGAGCTAAAACAGATTTTATTCATGTAAAGAAAGGATTATCTAGAATCAACGTAAAAATGAAATCGGATGAAGAAACAGAAATCAATGGTATGGGGCCTGATATTCAGCCAGAAGACATTCAAGAATTATTCAATCAATTAGATGATCTAACAGAAAAAGATATTCTCGTTATTTCAGGAAGCATTCCAAGTACTTTACCAGATACAATGTACGAACAGATTATAGAACGTGTTCAGAAAAAGAAAATAAAAGTTGTTGTCGATGCGACAAACAATCTATTATTAAAAGTATTAAAATATAAACCCTTCTTAATTAAACCAAACAATCATGAATTAGGTGAAATCTTTAATGTCGAATTAAACACTCGAGATGAAGTCATTCCTTACGCCAAAAAGCTACAGGAAATGGGTGCTCAAAACGTATTAATTTCTATGGCAGGACAAGGTGCAGTACTTGTAAGTGATAATAATGAAGTGATTCAAAGTAAAGCACCAAAAGGAGAAGTAGTGAATTCTGTTGGTGCTGGTGATTCGATGGTTGCAGGTTTTCTTGCAGGATATTTAGAAACAAATGACTACGAAAAAGCCTTTATTAACGGTTTGTGTTGTGGTAGTGCAAGTGCCTTCCAAGTAGGTCTTGCGACTAAAGAAGATGTAGAAAGCATAAAGAAAACTCTTAGCGAAAACTAAGAGTTTTTTTAATTAATTAGTTTTTACGTACGTATTTCAAGCAGTCAAGAGTTACGGCGATAAGAATGATAATTCCTGAGAATACGAACTGTAAGTTAGTATCGATACCTAAAATTGTTAATGAATAAGTTAATGCAGTAAAAATCAATACACCAACTACTACACCAGAAATTTTACCGATACCACCAGTAAATGATACACCACCTACTACACAGGCAGCGATTGCATCCATTTCCCATCCTTGTCCATACGCAGCTGAACCAGAACCAATCATACGAATACATTCTAACCAAGAACCAAATCCGTATAAGATTCCTGCCATGATAAAGGCTCCAAGAGTAACCTTAAACACTGAAATACCAGATACAGAAGCAGCTTCTGGGTTTCCACCTACGGCATATAAGTTTTTACCAAATTTTGTTTTGTTCCAAATGAACCAAACAATCACAACTGCAGCTACTGCCCACAAAATAATTGTTGGGAAGCCACCAACTTTAGGAATAATCTTTCCTGGAATAGATTGTTCAATACCACCAAAAGACACACCTTTTGTTGAATAAGTTACCAAACCAAAGATAACTAACATGTTAGCCATTGTTGAAATGAATGGGTGCATTTTAAATTTAGCCGCAAAGAAACCGGCAATCGTTGTAAACATTGTACATAACACAACACAAACAACTAATGCTAAAAGAATTCTTCCTCCAACTGGCATAGTTGAGAAATCAAATACATGTCCGAATACTGAACCCGTGTTAGGTCCATTGTGCATAATAATTGTAGCGGCTGTCATACCCATACCAACCATACGTCCAACGGACAAGTCAGTACCAGCTAACATAATTAAACCAGATACGCCTAATGCCAAGAACATTCTTGGAGATGCTTGTTGCATAATACTTAAAATGTTATTAACAGTAAAAAGTTGTAAACCATTCTTCTTAATTGGTGTAATGATACATAAGAAAATGAATACTAAAATAATCGCAATATACAAACCATTTTTCAATAAAAAATCACGAGTATTAAATGAGTACTTGTAGTTTTCGATTTTTTGAGCTTGTTTTTCTGCAAACGAGAAATTTGACATCTTCAATAAGTCAATTAAGTGATATTCAAATGTGAACGCATCATGTTTACGATCTTTTGCTTCTTGCATATTTTTAGTATATTCAAGTTTTGCATCGAACAAACGGTTCTTATAAATAAAGTTCTCTTCTTTAATTTCTTCTTTATCGCTAAGACCTGATAAAATATCTTTGTGTTCTTTTTCTAATTCTTTTAATTTTTTATCATAGTCTGCCTTAGCTTTTTGAACCTCATATTTATTACTTTCAACAACTTTGTTGTAGTAATCTGTTTGATAGTGATCCTTTAAATATTTTTCAGCTACTGCAATTTTGTCATTGATTGGCTGTTTGTTTTTAGCCTCGATTTCTTTGGCTTTTTGTAATTTACCATTTAATTCTGAAATACGAGCTTCTTTTTCGCTTTTAGTATAAATTTTATCTCTCTTTAGAACCTCGATTTCTTCAGAATATTCCAATACTTTATTTGTTCCTTCTTCTCTTAGTTCATCAATTTCAGCTTGGATCTTTCCTACATAATCCTCAATAGGTTTACGTAGTGCAAGCTCTTCATCATGACTAAGAATATTTGTAACTGTATTTGTCATAATTATCTCCTTTATAGGTATTTTGCACTGAGTCTTAACAACTCTTCCTGGTTAGTATCTTTTGTATTTACAATACCGGCCAAGCGTCCATTTGACATAACGCCAATACGGTTTGTAATACCTAAGATTTCTGGCATTTCACTTGAAACTACAATAATAGTTTTTCCTTGTTTAGCCATTTTGATGATCAATTCGTAAATTTCATATTTAGCACCTACGTCAATACCACGTGTAGGTTCATCCATCATAAATACGTTTGGTGATCTCTCTAACCATTTACCGAAGATAACTTTTTGTTGGTTACCACCAGATAGACTTGTAATCGCATCATTTGGTCCCATACACTTAGTTCTCATGGTTTTGATTTCTTTATTCGTAGCTTGAACCATTTTATTATCAGAAAGTGCTACCTTGCTCATATAAGAAGGTAAATTTGCAATCGTTGTATTGAATGTTAAATCACACTTTAAGAACAATCCATTTGCTTTACGCTCTTCAGTAATCAGGGCAAAACCATGTTCAATTGCTTCTTTAGCACTATTAAAGTTCATTAACTTATTGTCAAAATAAACACGACCTGATGCTCTCGTACGGATACCGAAAATCGTTTCTAACAACTCTGTACGTCCAGCTCCTACTAAACCGTATAGACCGAAAATCTCACCTTTTTTAACGTCAAATGTAATATCTTTTAAGTATGGATCATATTTTGTTGATACATGTTGAATAGATAACATTGGTTCTCCAGGAACATTATCAACAGGTGGGAATCGGTTATCCAATGAACGACCTACCATGGCTGCAATCAATTCATTCATGTTGGTTTCTGAAGTAGGTTTTGTCATAACCATTTTTCCATCTCTTAGAACCGATACTTCATCGCAAATTTCAAAAATTTCATCCATTTTATGCGAAATATAAATCAACGAAATGCCTTGTTTTTTAAGCATACGCATCATATCAAACAATTTATTAACTTCTTGTGTCATCAAAGAAGATGTAGGCTCATCAAGTACGATAACCTTTGAATTATATGAAATTGCTCTGGCAATTTCACACATCTGTCTTTGTGAAACAGACATATTACGCATTGGTGTATCTAAATTTACCGTCATGCCAAGCTTTCTAAAAAGCTCAGATGATTTCTTTTTCATTCTGTCTTCATCTACCATGCCTAATGAATTTGTGGGATAACGTCCCAAGAATAAATTGTCTTTAACATTTCTTTCAAGACATTGATTTAATTCCTGGTGCACCATGGCAATACCATTTTCTAGTGCTTCTTTAGGTCCGGAAAAATTAATTTCTTTTCCTTCTAAAAAAATCGTACCTTCATCTTTTTGATATGTCCCGAATAGACATTTCATCATAGTCGATTTACCAGCACCATTTTCTCCCATAAGTCCCATAACTGTACCTGGTTTTAAATCCAAATTAATGTGATCCAAAACACGGTTACGTCCAAAAGACTTACTCATTCCGCGTATAGATAAGACCAATTCTTCATTCTTATCTGCCATAAAATCTCTCCTATTTTTTACTACTATCTAAATAATATTAGGGAGAAAATCATTTCTCCCTAATAAGCTTAATCCTGAGTTTTATTGAATTATTTATTTAAGGATTCCTGTGTAAGAAGCTGCATTGTCAGTCTTAACCATGTTAATTGCGAATGCATCATATTTGTCTGGGTTTCCTAAACGGTTTGTAATGTTAGATTCTGTTTGTCCATCTCCACCGATATATTCAACATCTAAATTCAATAAGTCATCATATTTTTCTAATAATGGTTGGTAAGTTGAGCTTAAGAAGTTATCAGAAGCATTGTAGATATTTAACCAAACGTTCTTCTTAGCGTGATCTTTTTCACCTAATTGGTTAGAAACTGGAGCATAAGTAACTGTTGAATCTAAGAAATCTTTATAGTTGTCAGCAGTAACAGCAACGTTTAATGCATAGTAAGAACGTTGATCCTTATTGTATGTATAAACATCATCAGTTAAAACGTTTCCAGCATCATCTTTTGTACCGATACCTGTATCGATATCAACACCATCTAAAGCATTACGTAATACTCTTAGTGTTAAATAAGCTTGAACGTCAGCATGTTGAGAAATTGTTCCACCATATCCTTCAGCGATTGCAGCAACTGCATCTGAGTTAGCATCGTATCCGAATGTAGGAACTTTGTTTTCTTTTGACCAAGCATTGAACATTGACATACCCATACCATCGTTGTTAGAAGCTACAACGTCAACTTCATCACCGAATGAAGCAGTCCATGTACCGATTGTGTTACCAGCAGTAGCAGCATCCCAAGTTGCACCTGAAGAATTCTTCATTTCTTGAGAAGCAAGTTCTCTAACTGTATAAGTTTTTCCATTAATTTCTAATGAGCCATCTTGAACGTTCTTAGAAGAACCATCATTGTTGATTCCAGCTGGATCACTTACGATTTCACCATCTTTTTCAACACCAGTACCTAATGCCTTACGAACACCTCTTGTACGAGCAATAGAGTCATTGTGACCAACATCACCAATAGCTAATACGTAACCGATAACGCCATCTCCGTTACGATCTAATGTATCGATATTCTTTTCGATATATTCTTTAATCATTTGTCCTTGAAGTTCAGCACCTTGATTTGCATCGAAACCAACATAATAAGTATCTTTGTTGAAGTTTAATGCATCCATGTCTAATTCACCAGTAGAACTGTTAGAAGGTTGACGGTTATACCATACTAAAGGTTTGTCAGCATTTGCAACACTAGAACCACCAGTTTTTCCTTCATCTCCTCCGCTGCTACAAGCAGTTAATGCAACACCCATAGATAAAGCTGCAGCAATTGTTAAAAATCTTTTGTTCATATTATCCTCCTAATGTAGATTTTTACATGAAGACACATTCACATATGGATACTTCGCATGATTATAATATGATTGGCAGCTGGGTGTTTCAAAACGAATTTATAAATTCAAAAATATGTCCATTATATTCGAAACAAAGCCATTTGTCGTGAAATCAATTTATATAATCTGTTCTATGCTTGTAAAGTCAGCTATGTATCCCCCTCAATGTGATGCGTCTTTTTACTACTGTATCATAGCACACATATGCAAGCGCTTTCAACATCTTTTTTGATTTTTTTATTTATAACTGTTATTTCTAAAATTACCATTTTTATACGTATTTAAGCACTGTTATCATTTATAAAATATAACTATATTCCTATCAAATTCGTATGTATTATTACCTACAAAATCACTCTGTAACCTTGATATTATCTACTAACCCTATGCACAAATCGTTACTATCATTGCCTATTTATAAGCTTTTTAATCACTATATTAACAAATAAGCCCACCGTTTTCTTTTGACTTATTTTAGAAACAAAAAAATATTTTATAATTTTATAATTTTTTTGTTTTTTTACTTGCAATTAATATAAACTTATAGTATCATTTACTAGCACTTGTCAAGGAAGACAAGTTTAATATACATGGCGCGTTGGAGAAACGGTTAACTCACATGCCTTTCACGCATGCATTCACGGGTTCGAATCCCGTACGCGTCACCATTGTTAAAACAAAGTCCGAAAGGACTTCTTTTTTTTGCTTTCCAAAAGAAAAAGCCTTCCAACAAGAAGGCTAAAGTTCATTGACAATATTATGTACCCATATTCCTTTTTTAACCAATGTGATTCCTAATACTGCCTTAGGAATATCCACACATTGCACCAATAAGTACACATTGAATATAGGTAAATTCGTAAAACGAGTTAAACATAGCGCAACCATAAATGTAAATATAAATGTATATCCACTATCGAAAAAGAAGGTAAGCAATGTTTTTCCTCCTGCACGCATTGTAAAGTAACTGCTATAGTACAAAGAAATAATGGGAAGCATACAAGCAGAAACCCTTAACAAAGAAGTCGCTAACGATTTTACTTCAATAGACGTATTGTAGATTTGTGGAATAAAAGAAGAACACCCAAATAATGCTACACCAATGCATAAACACATCATAAAATTCATAAACACCATCTTCAAATCACAATCTTTAGCATACTCTATTTCACCAGCACCCAGTCTTTGCCCAACAATAATCGAAATCGAATTTCCCATTGCATAACAAATGATCATAAAAAAATTGGTTACTGTTGTTGTAACATTAATGGCTGCAACCGCCGAAAGTCCTCTTGTTGAATAACATTGAGAAATAAGCGCAATGGATATCGACCACAATATTTCATTACATAATAGAGGCATTCCTCTTTTAACAACATTCTTAAATATATCACCCGATATCTTATCTAAATGCATCGCATCCCTTAAATAATTGTTATTTAAGCCTGCCGCTATATTTATCCCCATCTCTACAATTCTTGAAACAACCGTACCAATGGCCGCACCAATAACGCCAAGTTTAGGAAAGCCAAAGTGACCAAAAATCAAAATATAGTTGATGCAAAAGTTAACAATAACCGCAATAACACTTGCCTTCATTGGCAAAACTGTATTTCCTGTCTCTCTAAGTGATGAAGAAAACACTTGTGTAATCGCAAAAGGAATCAATCCAATCAACATAACATCCATATATTGCATACCATAATTCAATGTTGTCAAACTATCTGTCGGATCATCATTTAGATATAAAGAAATCAATGAAGGGCCCAACAATTTAAATATGCATATGGCCAATATTGAAATCAAAAGACCAAGCAACATTTTAATTCGGAAACAATTGTGTACACCATCCCTGTTTCCACGTCCATAAAATTGTGCCAAAAATATTCCAGCCCCTGACATTGCGCCAAAAACACTCACATTAAATACTTGAAATAACTGATTTGAAATAGATACGCCACTCATAGATAGTGTTCCTAATTGCCCAATCATAATGTTATCTAATAAACTGGCAAGATTCGTAAACCCATTCTGTATCACAATCGGAATACATACAATCAAAACCATTCGATAAAACTTCTTATCTCCAATTAACGATTTCATGCCCTTCCCCCTCTATAGTAAGAAATACCGAGAACGTTTAATGATTCTCGGTATTATTTTTGTAGTAACACAATGCGCCTAATAAATTGGCATCATTGTTAAATTTACATGCTTTGATATCAGGGTTTTCTAAAGTTGGAAACCACTGTTTCAAGCCTCTCATATTTTCTTTGATGCACGCAATGAGTTTGGGTTGTGCCGATATACCTCCACCAATCAAAATGGTATCTACATCTAGTAGTAGTTGAGTATTACTTAGCATCCAAGCTAAATTTTGACAATACTGATCAAATCCTGCATACACTTTTTCATCATCCAGATTATTAAACAACTCTTTTCCAGTTAAACCAGTTGCTCTTTCAAGGCCATCTTTTCCAAAGTAAGCAGCCATCGTATTCTTAAAAGTCTTTTCTGTATCCATATGCGCATCCGAATATTCACCTGCCAATACATGTGAACCTTCATATACCTTATGATCAATTACAATTCCCATTCCAATATATGTACCTAACACAACAACAAGTGCATTTTTTGAATCCATAAGATTGCCATATCCAAGTTCTGCCCACGTTGCACAACGGCCATCGTTTTCAATTGTAACTTTGCAATTTTTGATTTCTTCCAGCCTATCCCTTAATGGATAATTTGATAAAAATGAAAGTTTTCCTGTAATAAACGCCTTTGAATGATCCTCATTCAATATTCCAGGCATACTAATCGCAATTCCATCATAAAAAAATGGTAAATCACAAATAGATTGTACTATTTTATCAGCCGTATCTAAAGTCGGATACTCTCCCTTATGTTGGATATTCCCTGACTCATCGCATAATCCATATTTAATATTGGTTCCACCAATGTCTATTGTTAAAATCATAATTTATGAGATGTTGAAATTGTGTAACTATATAAATCGCCACGATAGTAACACATTGTATACTCCATCTTCTGACCTTCTTTATCAAAAGAAACACGTTTACGAGCTAAAACAGGCTGATCTTTACGTAATTTTAATGCCAAACATATTTCTTCACTTGGATTGATTGCGGAAAACTCCTCATCAATACGTGCAGGTGCACCAATCATTTCATAAATAGACTGTGTTTGTTCTTCCATATTTAAAGGAATATTTAAGTCTAATGGAAAATACGAAACAAAATATACCAATAAAACATCATCTGCAGTACGAACTCTTCGAACACAATACATCACTTCTTCGTTCAATCCAAACAATTCTCTTGTGGCTTGATCCGGGATTTCTTTTGTGATGTGAAAAGACTTCGTTCCAGGTGTTCTTCCTAAAGCTGTCATTTCATCTGTAAAACTACGGATATGCGACAATTCTTCTTTGATTTTAGGTCTATATGTCACAAACGTACCCTTGCCACGGCCACGCTTTACCATACCTTCCTGTTCTAATTCAAGAATAGCTTGTCTTGCTGTAATTCTTGAAACATCGTACATCTCTTGAATTTCCATTTCACTATCAACGCGATCTCCTACAGCCAATACTCCTTCTTGAATATCTTTTTTGTAGAATTCCTTAATTTGTTTATAGTAAGGAAGATGACCAGGCGTTGTATCCAATTTATGCATAACATGATCTCCTTATATTTGATATAACAATTATAGGCCACTCCTTCTTTGCTTGTCAATTTCAATCCACTCATCCAATGTCATCGGCACATAATCGCTATACATACAAAAACAATTAATAAGCTGGCAAGGCACGTTTTCCATTTGACCATCTGAAATTCTTGGATGTTTTTGTTGATGAATATAATCTTGATATGCATCTAAAAATTGTTGATCCTGTGTTGCATGAATATGTCCATGCAACATAAAAGTTTTAGGATTACCAAACTCATCCCTTCTATATTGCCCATTGTAACAAGCAATTGGATAATGAGATAATACAACCTTTCGTTTATTCTCATTTAATTCCGCATAATCTTTGATCCAAACAAATCTTGAAGTATCAAAATTTTTGTCATCTAAAAAGCGATCATGATTTCCACGTATCAAATAAATTTTACCCTTCAATTCATCCAAAATTTCTGTTGTTTCCTTTGCGTTTCCCCATGAAAAATCGCCAAGCACAACAACCTCATCATTTTTACGCACTTTACTATTCCACTGATCAATCATATATTCATTCATTTGATCAATATCGTCAAAGCCTCTTTGATCCATTTTTTCATTTAATGAACGATGAAAAAAATGTGTGTCCGCAATATAATAACGCATCTTTTTACGCATCCTTTCAAACTAGAAAATAGCGGAAATTCCGCTATTTTGTTATACACGCAAACCCTTCTTTTTTAAAAGCATTTTGCGTTTTCTTTAAACTTACATAATCCGATTGGGCTTCCCCTTTATCCAACAAATTATTTTCAATCAACATATCTATATTTACCGTTTTAAAATCCATTTCCAACGTCACTTCAACCTGTTTGTCCTTTAATTGCGTCGAAACATGTACCCCTTCAATCGAATTGTATTTATCATCCAATGAAGAGTTGATTTTAGATTGAATCTGTTCAGAATTCATATCTTCTGTAATCCCCAAATCCGAAAAACTCATTGTAAATTTTTGTGTCATCTTTTGAATTTTATCCCCTTTTGCTTCAAAAGTAACCTGCTGTGAAGAATCATTTTTACAATCAATCACCTTTACTTTATTTGTCTTTTTTACTGTTACAGGCGCCTTTTCTGTTGACTTACTTTTTTGATGCGTAAGATCACTCACTTTTGTGCACCCACAAAGTAATAGGCTTATACACAACAAATATTGAATTCGCATAAGTATTCCCCCTTACGCAAATTATTTTATCATGAAATCAAATGTTCATCCACAAAGTTCGAAAGTTCATCCAAGCCAGACTTAAATAGCTTACTATCTTGAGCCAAGCCTAAACGGAAATAATATTCTTTATCAAAACAAGATCCCGGCACAAAGAAAACGCCTTTTTCTGCCAATAACAATTTCGCAAATGTCTCACTCTTTAAATCAAATCCATATTTTAAAAAACACACTGTTCCACCACTAGGCAATACACATTCAAAACGAGGATTTTCTTTAAGCCATTCACGAACGATATTTTTATTTGTTGAAATAATATTCTTAGCCCTTAAAATCAATTCATCCTTATGCTTAAGGGCAATCCATCCCAATTTATCCACTAAAGGACCCGTAGAAATCATAGAATAATCTCTTCTCACATTAATTTGATGAATCACATCTTCATTGGCTTTGATCCAGCCAAGGCGTAATCCAGCAAGCGAAAACACTTTACTTAAGCTCGATGTCGAAATTCCATTTTCATATATATCACTAATTGAGACTTCCTGATTTAAACCACGATATACCTCATCACAAAGAATACAAGTACCATATGGTTTGCATACTTCAATCAATTCATTTAGAAAATCGTTAGAATATTCTGTTCCCGTTGGATTCGATGGATTATTTAAAACAATCATTTTTGTTGAGGTATTCAGCATCTTTCTAAACTTTTTTACACCAACCTGCCAATCATATTCATCAAGCTCAATTAAGCGCACCTTGCATCCAATTGATTTTGGAATATCTTCAAATTGCTGATACCCTGGAACAACACAAATCACTTCATCCCCTTTTTCCAACAATGTATTCATCACTAATTCATTGGCCTGCAGGCAACCTTGTGCCGTTGTGATATTATCAATCGTTCCACTCGCATATAAAGATAAGATTTCTTTTTTTAATTCAACATCCCCTGTGATTTGACCATAATCCAAAGTCAATTCATTAAAATCAAAATCCTCACAATCTAATAGTTCCTTTAAAGTTAATGCTTTTACACACGTATCCGTCATATTATAGATGGCATCATTTTCATAATCATTCATCCATTGTTCGACTTTAAAATCCGGCAATCTCATTCGTAGAATACCTTACTCAAAAAATCTTTTGCACGATCCGACTGAGGATTCGCAAAAAACTCTTCGCTTGTGTTTTCCTCTATAATTTCTCCTTGATCCAAGAAAACAACTCGAGTCCCTACCTTTCTGGCAAAACCCATTTCATGTGTAACAACAACCATCGTCATACCTTGCTTACCAAGATCTTTCATTACTTCAAGCACTTCCTTGATCATTTCTGGATCCAAAGCACTTGTTGGTTCATCAAACAACATAATATCCGGATTCATGCATAGTGCTCTTGCAATCGCAACACGCTGTTTTTGCCCACCAGATAAATTATTTGGATACGCATCTTTCTTTTCTAATAATCCAACTTTATCTAAATACTCTAAAGCTGTTTTTTCAGCTTCTTCATCCGTTTTATTCAACACCTCAACTTGTGCTAACTTACAATTTTGTAAAACCGACATATTCGGAAATAAATTGAAGTGTTGAAACACAAATCCCATACGATTTCTTTGCACCCGAAATTTCTTTTCATCATCCGGATTCATCCATTCATCATCCATATAAATTTTTCCTGAATCCACATGCTCCAAGCCATGAATACAACGTAATAATGTACTTTTACCCGAACCACTTGGACCAATCAACGAGATAATATCCCCCTTATTGACTTCTAAGCTTACATTTTTTAGGGCACGTGTTTTATTAAATTGTTTTGAAACATTCTCTACTCTAATCACTTACAGCCAACCTCTTTTCCACTTTATTTCCAATACAAGAGACAATACATGTCATAATCAAATAGAATATTGCCGCAAGCATATATGGCGACATAACATCATAATATTCAGCACCAATGACTTGTGCTCCTTTTAAAAGTTCAACCGCTCCAATACAACTAATCAAAGAACTATCTTTAATCAAAGTAATAAATTCACTGATCAATGGTGGTACAACACGTTTGAAAGCTTGGGGTAAAATTACTAACTTCATTGTTTTCCAATTCGATAATCCTAATGTTTCACAAGCTTCCCATTGACCTTTATCCACTCCATTAATGCCTGAACGCAAAAGTTCAGTTTGATAAGCGCCGGAGTTAATACTTAACGCAATCATACCAATCACAATTGGATTGATTCTTAATACATGACCTGTAAAAGCTGTATAGATAGATGGAATAACTGAGAAGATAATTAAAATCTGTAGAAGCAATGGTGTTCCACGAATGATTGTGACATACACAAATGATATGGCCCTAAGCACCTTATGTTTGCTTCTTCTTCCACTTGCTCCTAAAATGCCAAGCACTAAACCAATTAAAAGGGAAAGCGCTGCAATCGCAACCGACAACAGCGCACCCTTTGCCAAATAGAGTATATTCTCTAATGTAAATACCTGATCAATCGCAACAAACATACACTTTCCTCACTTTTCCTTTATTTTGTTTCTAATGGAGATAAACCATATTTTTTGCACAACTTAACATAATCATCGCTAGCCAAGAATTTTTTAATACATGTATTCATCTTGTCAATCACATCTGTATTTCCTTTTTTCGCAATAATATAGTTTTGTTCATCCATTAAAGATTCATCTAACATTTTAAATTCGCCACTCTTCACATAGTTTTTTGCTACACCCAAATCAACGATTGCTGCATCATATTGATTTGCACTTAATGCATTCATAATGTCTTGCACATTCTTTAATCCAGTTACTTTAGCATCCTTAACTTCTTTTGCAGCCGTCTCACCTGTAGCTCCCGTTTGAGCAACTAAAGATTTACCTTCCAAATCAGCAGTCGATGCAATATCTGAATCTTTAGGAACAACAGCCACCTGACTTGATCCTAAATATGGATCTGACCATTCCACTTTACGTTTTGAATCATATGTAAATCCAGAAATACCTACATCAATTTGATCTCCTTGAAGCTGAGTAATGATATTATCAAAATCCATCTTCTTCATTTCTAACTTGTAAGTAACACCTTCTTCGTCACTTAAATATTCTTCAAAACACTTCATCATATCTGGATCAAATCCTACGATATCTCCCTTTTTATTTTCAGATTCATAAGGAGCATAATCTGGAGAAATCCCCACAGTAATTGTTTTTACATCCTCTGATTCACTTGAACATCCTGCCATTGTTAATGCGGTTAATGCCGCCATACCTAATTTAATAATTTTTTTCATGTTTTATTCCTACCTTTCTTCGTGTGTAAATCAAAAATTATTTCACATCGTCGATCACTTTCCATTCACACACACCCTTTCCAATAAAAAAACGCCCAAATATATATTGGACGTAATAAACGCGGTACCACCAAAATTCCATCTGCCTATACAGATGACACCTCATTCTTAACGCGAATTCACGATTTAGCCTCAAATCTTCGACCAAACAACTCCAAGACACGTTCCAAAAGATTTCACAATAACTTACACCTTCCGTTATCTCTCTTTAGAGAAATTACTTTTGTACTTCTTCTCTTCTTTGTTTATGTAAATTATTATATTCATTTTCTGAAAACTTGCAAGATAAAAATGAAATTATTTTACATTTATTTACAAATAATAAATTATCATTCTTCTTGTAACCATCTACTCATCTAAATATTTCTTTCTAACAATAAATTGCATAACGCATTTCCTATTCCCACTTTTTGAAAAAAAATCATTTTTCGGTAATAGAATGTGCCTTTAAATTTTTAAAGCGTGAATATCGAGGTGCTCATTCAACAAGAAAAAAGCGTCAACTTCTCGTAATTTTTATACATCTATACAAAAAACATCCCGTTGTGCTG
>ERZ772818.1742-NODE-1742-length-18166-cov-9.304732_pt1 | contig 18166 bp, 13 predicted proteins | sample MGYA00580837_ERZ772818 | MGnify/ENA primary metagenome ERZ772818 (study PRJEB29015, sample SAMEA2737671) | human gut metagenome | biome: human gut; feature: human-associated habitat; material: faeces | place: China | collected 2012 ...
TTCCGGCATTCGGTATCTATGGACATGATGTTCAGGAAGCTGATGACACATCTATTCCGGAAGACGTTAAAGAAAAACTGTTAAGATTCGGCCGCGCAGCAGTTGCAGCAGCATCCATGAGAGGAAAATCCTATCTGCAGATCGGTTCTGTAACAATGGGTATCGGCGGATCTATCATTGATTCCGATTTCATCGAATCTTATCTTGGAATGAGAGTTGAGTCTGTTGATGAGGTAGAGATCATCCGTCGTATGACAGAAGGTATCTATGATCACGCAGAATTTGAGAAAGCTTTGAAATGGGCAAAAGAAAACTGCAAGATCGGCTGGGACAAGAACCCTGAAGAACTTCAGTTCTCAGCTGAAAAGAAAGAAGAGCAGTTCGAGTTTGTTGTTAAGATGGCAGTTATCATCAAAGAACTGATGAACGGCTGTGACAACCTTGATCCTAAATTCTCTGAAGAAGCAATCGGACACAATGCTCTGGCAGCTGGTTTCCAGGGACAGAGACAGTGGACAGACTTCTATCCGAACGGTGACTTCGCAGAAGCAATGCTGAATACTTCATTTGACTGGAACGGAGCTCGTGAGCCGTATATCCTTGCTACAGAGAACGACGTTCTCAACGGTCTTGGAATGATGTTCATGAAACTCCTTACAAACAGAGCTCAGATCTTTGCTGACGTTCGTACATACTGGAGCCCTGAGGCAGTTAAGAAAGCTACAGGATATGACCTTGAAGGTGTTGCCAAAGAAGCTGGCGGATTCCTTCACCTGATCAACTCCGGTGCTGCCTGCCTTGACGCTAACGGCGAAGCAAAAGACGAAAACGGCAATGCTGTTATGAAACAGTGGTGGGATATCACAGAAGAAGACCAGAAAGCAATCATGGATAACACAGAATGGTGTATGGCTGACAACGGATACTTCCGTGGAGGCGGATACTCCAGCCGTTATGAAACAAAAGCTCAGATGCCTGCAACAATGATCCGTCTGAACCTTGTTAAAGGACTTGGACCGGTTCTGCAGATCGCAGAAGGATGGACAGTAGCCCTTCCGGAAGAAGTATCTGACAAACTTTGGAAACGTACAGACTACACATGGCCATGTACATGGTTTGCTCCAAGATGCGATGGCAAAGAAGGACCGTTCAAGACAGCTTATGATGTAATGAACAACTGGGGAGCTAACCACGGTGCTATCTCCTATGGACATATCGGAGCTGACCTGATCACAATGTGCTCAATGCTTCGTATTCCGGTATCCATGCACAACGTTCCGGAAAAAGATATCTATCGTCCGGCAGCATGGAATGCATTCGGAATGGACAAAGAAGGAGCAGACTTCCGTGCTTGCAAGAACTACGGACCTCTGTATAAATAAATTAAACTGTTAAACTGATTTTAATCAAATGCCATGATTAAACGACATCCCCGAGGATTTCTTCGGGGATGTCCCTTTTTATCCACAGAGTTTCCTGTAAAAGTCGAAAAAATTCCCATTTTTTATGATAAAAAGGATTATCATTAGAACTTCACTATGGTATGATAGAAAAAGAATTTGTGGATAAAGCCAAACCATACAGGAGAAGATAAAATGAAAAAGATAATAAAAAGTTTTCTGGTCGTTCTGATGGGATTCCTGATGAGCGTAAATGTTATGGCAGATGTACAGCAGGAGAAGCAAAATCCTGATTATACGACAGATTATTACATGATCGTAGAATCTAAAGCGGGAGGGATCGACATATATTCTCTGCCGGATCTGAGTTCTTCGAAGCTGAATGACAGTCAGATCCCGAACGGTACAGCCTTACATATCGAGGGCGAGACAGAGGATAAGGAGAATAACAGAACCTGGGGCTATACAGAATACCATGGTATGCATGGATACGTGCCGCTCGATGACTGTAAGCCGGCACAGTCCCGCAAGGAAGCAATAGATTCCGAACTGTATATCGCAGGAAGTGACAATGTGGATTACAATGCAGATTACGATGTCAAAGCTTACTCCGAGGACGGAAGTCAGAAACTCTATCAGGGTCCGGGAATCAAATACGGTGAAGTTCCAGGAGTTCGTGATATCCAGAATGGAGAGACTCTTCATATCACAGAGGATGCAGAACTTGTCGATGGAAGTCACTGGGGTGTTACAACGATCGACGACCAGGAAGGCTGGGTAGATCTTGAGAAGACAGAAGAATGGGCGAAGGAACATGGTACTTATGAGAACTCTGACGGGACAGAATTGCTGGATATGACACCGGTACCGGAAAATTCCGGCACAGCGGCAGCAATTTCCGAAAATACTGCCACACCATCGACAGCACCTTCAACGACAGAGAATCCACAGGTGACAGCAGTACCGTCCGTAACAGGAGCAGCAGATTCAGTTACACCAACGGAAGCACCGGAAGTGACTGATATACCAGAGGCAACCGACACACCGGTACCGACAGAGACATCAGCACCGACGGAAACTCCGGGGCCAACAAATACACCGGCATCGACAGAGAGCCCAGAGTCGACCGATGCACCAGATTCAGAGACCACCGGACAGCCAGAGAAGGACGATATTCAGACTTCAGGTCAGACTGTAACCACCAGCAAATCTTCCAAAAGCCAGAATCCCCTCCTCTGGATTGCTGGAATTGCGGTACTTGCAGCAGTCGGAGTTATAATTTATCATTTCATGAAACGAAACTGAAAATTTATCCAGGTTAATGGCAGGCACTCAATCAGAAACTTTCTGGTTGGATACTTTTTATGTAAAAGTTTATCGTAAATTTTTACAAATGTGAAAAATCGGGATTGTGAAAGTTGTCGAAAATAAAAAAATCTGTCATTAAATTTACGAAAATAAAAAAATACGATAAAATGATAAAAAGAACATCAGGAGGGGTGAAAATGAAGAAAAAAATAATAGGGATTTTGCTGGCAGTTACATTGACTGTATCACAGGCAGGAATTGTTGTTTATGCAGAAGATGTAACCTGGGAAGATGAATTTACGCAGATGGATGAAGCGGATGAATCAGAAACTCCTGAAGCGGATGTGACCTGGGATGGAGAATCAGAAATCTCAGAAACCGAAGATGATGAAGAACAGGTGGAAGTGACCGAAGAGGACACAGAAGCGGGCGAGGAGGAAACAAATACAGAAACCGAAGAATCACCTGTCAGTGAAGAAGAAAGCTTATTTTCAGATGGCGTAGGAGAACTTTTTTCTTCCGGGGACACAATCGTATACGATGCAGACGAAATGGAACCGTTCAAAAGCAGAACCTTAAAAGAGGTTGCTGATGAATATGCAAAGACAAGATATGCCGGAGCAACTTATTCAAATTCAGACAGTTCCACATGGTATCAGGAACCGTGCTCTACTTCCGCGCCATATGCGGCAGGAGTGCTGACCCAGGATACACATACAACGATGACAGCAATGACAAATTTCTATCGCTGGCTGTCAGGTCTGAATTCACTGAAGAATAGTTCCACACATTCGGATTCTCTTCAGGTGCAGGCTCTCGTTCGTAATTTTGAATTCAGCCATTGGGTGAGTGATTCCAGCAAGCCGGCTGATATGAGTGACGAGATGTGGAATGCAGGCGCTCCGTGCAGACATAACATTCTTGCGAGAGGATATACTCCTCAGGGAGCTATCACAGGCTGGATGAACGAGGGATATTCTCTCAGATCCCAGTCATGGGATACAACAGGACACAGATATGCATTGATCGAAGCTTCTCTGTCAGATGTTCAGTACGGATTCTCCGGAGGCATTGCAATCGGAGCAGATGTAGCATCTGGAAATACTTCAGACCTGCCGTTCAGTGCGTTTCCGGCACCAGGATATATGCCGTCCCGGCTGGTGTCACCGTCTTCAAGTGCCTGGTCCGTACGAATAAACAAAAACACACTGAAAATTGCGGATTCCACGAAAGTAACCGCAGTGATCACAAACCTTAACACCGGAAATTCCTATGAATGCACGAAGGAGAACGGGAAACTGAGAGTATCAGGAGTCGAGATCGACATGGTACAGCCTTCTGATTATTCTGGTTCCAGATATACAGACAGCTATCGGGTGCAGATTACGGGACTTCAGGATGCAGCAACAGGTTCAGAGGCACAGATCAGTTATACAACCAGATTTGCGGACATCACAGAGGAAATGCCATCTTATGTGACGAGTGTGACGGCAGATGCCAGAGAATATGTTATTTATAAGACGATGGATAACATAGAAAGCATCAAAAAAGTTGCAGCAATTCTGCCGAAACAGGTATGGGCAACAGCAGAATCCGGAAAGAAGATCAGAGTATCTGTAAAAGGAGAATGGGAAATAAATGAAGCAGATAAATGCTTTGTAAACTCTGCAGATCCATCCGGACTTCCGGAAAACATAACCGACAAAAATCATCTGCTGGATGAAGTTAAGGTTCCGTACAAAATCTCGGATGATTACTATGATTCCTATAATACGCTGTATATTTCTCCGCAGAAGGTCAAGGAGGGAGAAAACATCGAACTGGGGGTATACAGAACCAATATTTCTACAGATACCAGCCAGATCTATAAACTTACCGCAAAAGAAGACGGAACCTATTCCGCAGTAAAGAAATACGATTCCTCAGAATCACCGGAATTTGACAAGGAAGCATCGGATGCGTCGGTATATTCTGCAACACACATATATAAGAAATCGGGTGTGACGCTGGACGATGCAGGAGAATATATTTCTGTGTACTACAGTTCCTCAAGTCAGAGCAGAATTTACGTCTGCAGAGCCACAAAGACCCTTGAGGTTGAACATACACACACCTGGGATGAAGGAAAGATCACAAAAGCAAGCACCTGTACAAAGAAAGGTACAAAAACATTTACCTGTACGGTATGCGGAAAAACCAGGAACCAGGAAGTATCGGTTGTGGCACATAAATTTACAACATGGAAAACGACAACAGCGGCTACTGCCCTGGCATCGGCAAAACAGACCCACAAATGCAGCACCTGTGGCAAAACAGAGACAAGAAATTACGGAAATAAACTGAAACCATCCATAAAAGTAAACATAAGCAGCATCCTCCTGAAAACCAGACAGAAAACAACACTTCTGAGAGTTTCAGGACTTGCAAAAGGAGATTCCATCGTATCCTGGAAATCCAGCAATACGAATATTGCAAAAGTTTACGGAAGAGGCAACGGAACCTGCACGATCCAGGCAGGAACCAGAAGTGGAAAGGCCATAATAACCATAGCACTGAGAAGCGGACTGAAGAAGAATATCACTGTGACAGTACAGAAAACAACTGTAAAAACCACGAAGATCACAGGCGTTGCCACTTCTCTGAAACTAAAAAGAAATCAAAAAGCAACACTCAAACCGGTCCTTCAGCCACTGACCAGCGGAGAAAAAATCATTTATAAATCCAGTAATACCAAAATAGCCATTGTAAACAGTAAAGGACAGATCACTGCCAGAAGTAAAGGCACAGCAACAATCACCGTTACATCCGGCAGAAAATCTGTCAGATGTAAAGTAATAGTTAAATAATCAAATAAAAAATAAAGAAAGACCTGAGTTCTGTTCAGCAGTGGAACCCAGGTCTTTCTTTCTCTTATACGGGAAAACAAATAAAATTTTCAATTTTGTCGCTACAAATGCGAAAATCTGTAGCCTTGACGCATTGCTGAATGGAAATCAATGTGCTATTATAGTGTATAAATGGGATTATCATGTAGAAAGAAGGGGAGGTGTCCATAATTTCCAATGTTATGGAACAGGTAAATAAATCAGACAAAAAACAGCTCAAAGGCAAATTAAGAACAGGCACAGTTGCGCTGCTTATCGCATTGCTTGCAGCCGCATCAGCAACATATGCCTGGTATGTATATAATACCAGCCGCCATACAACAAAAGTCCGTATGGCAGCAGGCGCAGGCGTAAACCTGCAGATCAGCAATTCATATAATGGCACCTATGGTTCAGCCGCAGTCCTGGACAGCTTTTCCGGACAGCTGAATCCGGTTTCTACCAACAGGATCAGCGGCGGTTTCCAGAAAGTACTTGGCTTTACCAATGGAACCGAGAACCAGTCCAATCTGGTGGCAAATCTGTTTGGAAAGGGTGCATATACCGATTATTACAAGACAAGCCTTTTTCTTAAAAGCAACGGGGAGTCAACCGATATTTATATTGCGGATATCGGCTTTGAGGATAGCGATGAGAAGAATCCGATTTCTTCCGCGATCCGTGCAGGTTTTGTAGTACACAAAGCAGGCAGGAACCAGCCGACAGAAGCAGAATATATTTTTGCAATCAGCGATAAGAAAAACCCCGAGGCAGAATACAATACAGCAACAGGTAAGGAAGGAGATGTACTGGACTGCACCAAAACAGACGGAACAACCGTCTCCTTTACGCCATATACCTCAGCGGCTTATTGTACATATGACAAAAATACAGGAACTGTCAGTCTGAAGTCAGGCTCACTGAAATTATGTACAACAACCGGAAAGAATGGTTCCGCAGGAGATCCGGTACAGATCGATCTCTATATCTGGCTGGAAGGCTGTGACGAGGACTGTACCAGAAATCTTTGCAGCCAGACACTTAAGAACCTTTCTGTGTCTTTTGCAGGAGTCGTAAAAGAATCCTGAAAATAAGGAGGCAAGGCTTTGAATACAGAAGTTGATCAGTTAAAAAAATCATTTTCAAAAGCTGTGCTGTGGATTCTGCTTCTTCTGGCAGCAGCAACCGGTACTACATATGCCTGGTTTACACTTACAGGAATCAATTCCACCAATGTTACTCCAATGGCAGGAACTGTGAGTAAGGGTGATACCGTTTTACTGATATCGACAAGTGAGAGCGGTCCTTTTGACAAGACCTGCGATCTGGTTCTGAATGGAAATCCGGATTCACTGAAACCACTTTCAACAGAAAATCTGGAACATTTTTACAGATCGACTGCTCAGAACAAGAATGGAATTGCAGTACTTTACAGCAATGCAGACAGCAGAGTAGATCAGGATGCAGTGCATGGAACGGTTTATCTGCAATGCCAGAATGCACCATGTAAGGTATATTTTGACAGAGAGAAACTGAGCCTTGGAAGCGATGCGCAGGCACTGGCAGCAATGAGACTTGGAATGAAAATCACATCACATGAGGGAACCAGTACCTTTATCTGGAGACTGGATGAAATGGGCAGCACATCAGGTGCACAGTCCGTACTGACTGTTCCACGAAGCTCAACAGTTGTTTCCTCTGTTTCTGATAATGGACAGGCTTCTTATGCAGATGACCCGGCACAGGACATCACAGCCTATATGGCAGAGAATGGCGAGGCCGAAAATGAATACAAAGATGGAAGCCAGATTCTGGTGCAGTTAAATGCAGATGAAGTGGCTTCCGTAGAATACTGGCTGTATCTGGAGGGCTGTGATGAACAGTGTTCCAACCCGGTACAGAACAGAGATTCTGAGATACAGCTTGCTTTTGCAGGTGTTGATCTGGAAGAAAGTGAGAAGGGAGAACAGCCATGAAGCGTAGTTTCAGGACATGGTTCCTGACAGTAACAATCATTTTAATTTTGTTTGTAGTGGTATTTTTCACTTATGCATGGTTTACTTCCAACAGGGCAGTTTCGACCAACACTGTAACAGCAAGAACCGATGAAGAAAATCTGGAACTGCAGCTCAGCAGCACAGGAGGCAGCAGTTTTCGGGATTCACAGCCGGCATCCATTACGCAGGTCAATAAGACTGATGCAGAGTATCTGATTCCGGTTTCGACAAATGACCTTCAGAACTTTGTTTATTCACCGTTTACATATTCCGGAATGGCATCTTCTTTCGAAAGAGTCCAGAATGAAGAATATTATTACCACGGACGGGTTTATATCCGTGCGGTTGGCGAAGGAATGGACGATGGAAGTACGATGAAGCTGTATCTGGACCAGAGCGATGGCATTTTGGGACAGAAAGTATCCGGTCAGATGCTGAATGCGGCAAGACTTGGGCTTGTATTTGACGAGAATTATTCTTCAGAAGTGATTTTTAAGTTGAGTGAAAGTCAGAATGCATCAGGTCAGCAGACATACAATACAGTCATTAACGGGCAGACACTTGGGAACAATCAGGTACTGTCATACACAAACGGGACAGTACGGGCGGCTTCCGACCCGTCTGTATCGGCAGATGGATATACCATCAGTTTTTCAGACGATTCTGTAGATGTTCCGCAGAATGCGCTTCTGACAATGCAGCTTAACAAAATATATACCGTAGATATTTATTTTTATCTGGAAGGCTGCGACCCGGACTGTTCCAACAGTATACAGTACAGTACGGTAGACCTGCAGCTTGGATTTTATGGCGTGCTTAGCCAGGAAGGGGCATGAGCATGAACAAAAAAGAAAACAACAAAACAGTCCGAAGCAGGCTGTATACATCAGTTTTGCTGGTTCTGCTGGCGCTGGTCGCAGTTACAGCAGCCACGGTAGCCTGGTTTTCCATTGCGGACAGGGCAAAAGTAAAGACCATGAGTCTGGATATCGTGACAGATGCCGATCTGAGAATGGATCTTGATCCGCACAGCACGATCGACCAGTATGTAAAGACTCTTTCGTTTGAGCAGATCGCGGCGAGGATCCAGCAGGAAAAGGGATTTTCCATGGAAACAACCCCGCTGGAACCGGTGACAACAACCGATTATGAGACTTTTACCTATGAGAATGGCACAACAGTCGAAAACACCAGCGGAGCATATCTTGAATTTACGCTTCATTTTATGGCAGCCAAGGATATGGTCGTCCACCTTACAAGTGCCAACAGCAGCTCCGGTGCAGAGGATGGAACGCTGGTCATGTCAGAGAATGCAGCACTGCCGGAATCCATGCGAATTGCTTTTTCCGCAGACGGAACGATATGGAATTACGATCCGGGCATGGGAAGCGCAAGCAGCACAGAAGGTACAGCAAAGACATTCGGGCTTCCGGAAGCTTCCACAATGCACATAAACGAAGACAATGCCATGTTTTCTCTGAAAGAAGGAGTGGACAAAGCAGTAACAGTCCATATCTGGATGGAAGGAACTGATGAGGCGTGTACAGATGAACTGAGAGGATCTGATTATTCAATCCGGCTGAGATTTACCGGGGATAAAACAGATGATCAAAATAAATAAAATAACCAGGGAGAAGAAACTATGAAAGCATTAAAGAAAACGGGAACAATTGTGATCAGCGTATTGCTGTGGCTGGTAATACTGGTAGCCGCGCTGTATGCCTTCACAACAATAGCAACAAGAGACAATCAGAATGTATCAAGCCTTCTGGGGTATACCCCGCTTGTCGTAAAATCAGATTCCATGGCACCGACATTCAGTGCAGGAGACCTGATCTTTATCAAAAAATGTGACACATCCACCCTCAAAGAAGGCGATATCATCTGTTTCCATACGATCATTGATAACGAATATGCACTGAATACCCACCGTATCCAGAAAATCGATATAGTTGGAGACGCAAGAAGCTATACAACACTCGGTGATAACAACAATGGTATAGCAGATGCACATATCATTTCCGATGGTGATATTGTAGGTAAATATGTCGGAGATCTGCCAAAGGCAGGAAAAGTCATGGATTTCCTTTCCAGCAGCATGGGATTTTTGATCGTGATCGTACTTCCGATGCTTTTGTTCTTTATCTATCAGGTTTACAATCTGATCATGATCGCTATCCGCCTCAAAAAAGCAGTTGCAGTAGAGACTGCCAGAGAAACAGCAATCGCACAGGAAGAGGCCGCACAGAAAGCAGCAGCACAGAGACCGGAACCTTCCGAAGCTGAGAACGAAGCAGAGGCAGCAAAAGCAGCTCTGGAAGAAGCAAGAAAAATGCGTGAAGAAGCAGAAGCGATCCGTGCCAAAGCAGAAAAAGAACTTGCAGATGCCAGAAAACAGCAGGGTCAGAGCGATTCCGGCGATGACCAGACCAAAGGGGAGGGTACAGAGTCTTGAGCGAATTCCTGAAGTTTGCATTTGAGGTTCTTTCACAGGTCGTTTACAACATCGTAACCTGGCTGGTGGCTTTTGCCAAAGTGTTCGTTACCGGCTGGTTTGAATATTTTGTGATTTTCAAAACTTACTTCCCGACGCTGAGCATTGTAGGCAAAGTTCTTTCGGTTCTGCTAATGATCCTTCTTGCGGCAATTCCGATCGTGATCATTCTGCTTCTGATCCGCAGGGCGATTCTGAATTACCAGTTAAAGGCTGACAAATCAGACAATGCGGCATTGTACAGAGAAATCGGAAGACTGAACAAGCAGGTGCTGGATCTGATGGAAGAGAAGAACAGCATCCTTGCCCTCAAGGTAAATGCCATGGGAGGCACAGAGAGAATTCCATATATGGGAGCTTCTGCACTGATTGATGATGTGATTCCAAGTGTTGGAAACGTTACTGATCCAGGCAAGGCTGTACAGGGAGCGGCAGCAAAAGCAGGAGCTGCTGCGATCATCTCGGGAACTGACGATCCGAAGAAAGCACCTGTTGTACGTGCAGTAGTTTCTTCTGACCCGGGAGAAACCGTAGAACACCGTTTCCCGAAACTTACACTTGTCGATCAGAAATATGCAGCTTTCCAGTATCCGCAGTATAACAATGATATCACACTGGAAGAATTCGTAGAGGGCTATAGACTTTTTGCCGCAAGCCAGATGAAACTGTATTATACACCTGAGATCATCCGGCGATTTGTTGCAGGTATGGCAGCAAGTAAGCTTCTGATCCTCGAAGGTATTTCCGGTACCGGTAAAACAAGTCTTCCATATTCCTTCAGCCGATATATGGAAAACCCGGCAACGATCGTATCTGTACAGCCGTCCTATCGTGACCGTACAGAGATCCTTGGTTATTTTAACGAATTTTCAAAGAGATTTAATGAGACAGAATTTCTCCGTGCACTGTATGAGGCAAATTATCGTCCGGACCCGACTCTGATCGTACTCGACGAGATGAACCTTGCACGTATCGAGTATTATTTTGCAGAGATGCTTTCCGTACTGGAAATGCCGAACGAGGATGAGTGGGTACTTGACCTTGTGCCGACGGCATGGGAGGGAGATCCTGTCAAAATGGAAGGCGGCAAGATCCATGTAAGCACCGCTACCTGGTTTGTCGGAACCGCGAACAACGATGACTCCACCTTTACGATCACGGATAAGGTTTATGACCGTGCTATGCCGATTGAGCTGAATGAAAGAGCAGATGCTTTTGAATGTGAACTTCAGCCTCGCTGCGATATCACAGCAGAGCATCTTCAGTACCTGTTCCAGAAAGCAAAAACAGAACATCCGATCAGCGAGGAATCCCTGGAGAAGCTGCAGAAGATGGACAATTACCTGGTTACCAGGTTCAAGCTTTCTTTCGGAAACCGTATTATGAAGCAGATGTACGACTTTATCCCGGTCTATGTTGCCTGTGGTGGCACAGAACTTGGCGGTATGGACTACATCATTGCACGTAAAGTACTCAAGAAATTTGAAAGTATGAACGTTACCTTTGTAAGAGATGAGATCACAGGTCTGATCAACTACATTGACAAAACATTTGGAAAAGCAGAGATGGAAGACAGCAAGTCATATCTGAGAAGAATCCAGAATTTGTATTAATCGCAGTAAGGGGATAAAACGATGGCAGAAACAACAATCAGTGATTTATATGAGAAATATACGAATCAGGTTGGCGAGGCTCTTGAGGATGACCGGTACTTCCAATATCTGTTTGAGATGGTTCAGGCAGGTGACAATACCCTCGAGCAGAAAAACAGGATTCTCCACAAAGTGATCGATGAGCAATGGCTCACCGTAGTAGAGGAAGGAATCGAAGCTATTTTTAACATTGTGGATAAACCACGTCGTTTTATTGCCACCTCAGAAGAAGTAGTACCGGTGGCACTTGCCAAGAAGATTACGGCTGACAGTGTGCGGCACTTAAGCCAGCATACGCAGTTCATCACAGAAAATGCAGCAGGAGAGATCCAGCCGACCAGGATCCTCAATGTCACGACTGAAGAAAGCTATGATCTGTATGAAAACCGCTTCGTATATCATCTGATCCAGCGGCTTTTTGCATTTGTGGACAAGCGAACAGATGTAATCTTCTGGTCAACAGGAGATGAAACCTGTAATGTCATGAGCATGGAGAGTAAGATCGACGATGCTTATGAGGAAATTTCTTACAAAGTAGAAATGACGATCAAAAACCGTCAGAGTTACGTCGAAAACGACACCGACCATATGGATCTCTTCAAAAGGATCGACCGTGTACGAAGACTGTCAAGGACTTTGCGGACAAGTTCTTTCTGCGATATCATGAACGGCTGTGCCAAGGTGCGAAGCCCGATCCAGAGAACCAACCTTATGATGAAAGATCCGGATTACCGCACCTGTTACAGACTCTGGCAGTTCATTGAAAGCTATGACGAAGTAGGATATACCATTGAGGAGCAGGATTCTGCGTTACAGTTCGATGAAGAATATCTCCTGCAGATGTACATCAACTTTATCACAAATTACACCGTATTCAAGAGTCTTCTGGAATCTGACCAGAGAAATGTGACAGAGCTTGCCAAAGAGAAGCGGGAACCTGTTAAGCCGAAATTTGTCAAAGAGATCAAGGAACAGATCGTAGAGGACAGAAACATTCCGGATGTTGAGATCCGACAGGTGTTTGTAGAGGAAGTTACACAGGCGCAGCTGGATGCAGAGGCGAAACTAGAAGAAGAAACGAATCGAAGAGAAGAACTGGAACGTTCCCTCTCAGAACTGGAATTTCAGATGGACTCCCTGAACCAGCAGATGGAATTCCTGGAGCAGACCAGAATGCAGATGGAGCAGGAGCGGGCAGAACTGGAAGAACAACTCCACAACGAACAGAAAGTCCGCCAGGAAACAGAAGCTGCGATGGCAGCAGTAGATATTGAGGCGAAAAATTCAATAGAGATTGCGCAGGCAGAGGCAAAGCGTTCTGTCGAGAATCTCCAGACGATACTTGACACTGTGCGAAAAGAGAAAGAACGGGAGCTGACAGCAGCACTGGATCGTGCAGAAAAAGCAGAAAAGGATGCAAAAAACTCCCGCAAAGAAAAAGAAAAGAAACAGAAAGCTGCATCAGAAGAAATCGACAGGATCCGAAAAGAAGCAGCAGACGCGGCAGCGAGATCAAAGAAAGAATCACGGGCAGCCGTTGCCGCAGCACAGCGCGAGGCAGCCAAAGCAATCGAAGAAGCCAGACGCAAGCAGGAAGAAGCCGAGGCAGCGATGCAGAAAGCCCTGCAAAAAGCAGAGTCTGCCAGCCTTTCCCATTATATTGTAAAGCGTTTACAGGAACGCCGTGACCGCAAAAACACAGACGAGGATGACAGCAACTCATGATAAAGAAATTTTTCCTGACATTGATAAATATTATTTCCGTAATGATCATTGCGGCTGCAGTCGTGGTTCTGTGCCTGGTAGTCTTTACAAAACAGGGGGAGGCTCCGAATCTTGGAGGGTATACGGTCTTTCGTATCACGACAGGAAGTATGCGGCCTTCTTATGATACAGACACCCTGATCCTTGTAAAGAAAACCGATCCGTCACAGATCCAGGTTGGAGATGTTATTTCCTTTTATTCCGCAGACCCGGCGCTGGATGGTGCTGTAAATACGCACAGAGTCATAGCAATAGAGGAGGATGGAACGGAATGGAAATACACAACACAGGGAGATGCGAACAATATCCCTGACCAGTACGGAACCGATTCCGAGGCTCTGATCGGAAAGGTAGTCGCGTCGTCCCTGGCACTTGGAAAACTCGCACGTCTGGTAGCGAATCCGCTTGTTTTCATACCAGTGATCCTCATACCACTCGCAGTGATCCTCATCAGTAATCTGGTTCGGACTATCAGACTGGCAGGTAAGATTGCCAAAGATGAGGAAGAGGCAGCGGTCAGAGAAGCAATCCGTGAGATCCAGGAAAAAAGACAGAAAGAAAAAGAAAATTCTTCAGATAAAGAACAATAAAACAGGATTTATTAGGAGGAAAATAACATGGCAGGAAGTATACAACTGAAGAAAGGTACCAAAATGCAGCTTGCATTTGACGTACCGGTAGGGCAGGAGCCTCAGTTCAATATGCTCTGCACATTTAACAAAGCATTAGATGAATCAGCATTTCTGGTGTCTGCACCTATGGTGGACGGTAAGAGGCTTGTGCCGGATGAAACTCAGAAATTACTGTTTAAATACACGGAGGGAGACGAGAGTAACATCCTTGCGGGCTATGTGGATGATGTTGTAAAAGAAGGAATCCGTCATTATCTCAAAGTCAGACGTGTGGCAGAACAGAGACAGTTCATCAAACGTATGGATGTCCGTATGAAAGTTGAGCTTCCGATTACCTATATGCAGGATACTTGGGAACTGAATTCCGAGGGAGAAGTGGATAAGGAAAAAGGACAGACCATGGATATCTCCAACAACGGTCTTGCGGTATACATGAACCGTTGGTTTGAAGTAGGAGAGTCCTGTATCTTCACCCTTCCAAGACTTGGAACGGCAGCCGAAGGACAGCCTTCCAGAGAAGTCGTGGGAGTCATCTGCTGGACGAGGGAAATGCCGAAAGGCAGCCCGTTCCGCTTCGTAGCAGGTATCCAGTTAAGATTTGCAGACCAGCAGGAACGTCAGGATATGCAGGATTACGTGGCATACGTAAAGAAAAGGTATAAACTGTGAAAAAGAAAACCGAAAAAAAGATAAAAAAGCTCGAAAACAAGGCAGAAAAAAAGAACAAACGACATTTTTTCAAAAAGAAAAAATCAAAGACGGACCAGATCATCCGAATTGAGGAACTGGAAGCCCTGATGGAGCAGGAGGGCGGAGATGTCGATCCGGAAAAGATCGTCAGTATGTACCGGCCTCACAGGAAACGGCGCCAGATTGGTGCGGCTCTGCTCCGACTGGATAAACTGAATCTTGCCCTGCTTGCAATGCTTGCTACGGTCGGTGTTCTGTTTGCTGCTGCGTTTATGCAGGAAAAAATGGGTAACTTCACGATTAACCTTGACCGTCTGGAAATGTACAGAAGAGGTATCAGCATTGCTGACAATGGTGATTTCAAGGGTGCAACTGCTAAGCAGGGACCACAACATGGTGGGGAACAGACATCATTGGTGGCATCAACAGAGGGTGGAAAGATAAGTCCATCATCTACAAATGACTTAAAAACATGGTATGTGAATCAGGGAATTAACGGTGAAGGAAAAGTTGCTTCCTATATGCAGCCCACTTTTATTACCGGAGAAAATTCAAAACCTGGAGAATATATGGCAGGTGGGGAAACTCATTATGCATATATCAAGAGTGAGTATGTTCTTTACACAATTACCGAAACGGGTCTTGCTGATGTATATTTAGATGCGTCAGAAGGAAGTCCAGTTACCTTGACTACGAACGGAACACCAACAACGGATACCATTCCAAAATCTCTGCGTGTGGGTATTACTATTCAGAATATCAAGAAAAACGCAGATGGCACATACAGTGATGATGGAAACGAAGAATTGAAAGTAGTCTATGCACCATATGAAGAAACAGGCAAGGGCAATGATGCTGAAGGAGTCGATGGTTGGACGTATATTGGTACAGCCGATGATGGAAAGTTAAAGCCGCTTATGGTTACATACCCGTATATTTATGCGACTCATTATACAGATCAGCAAAATAGAAACTGGGTTGCGACAAAGAATGGTAATGATTATGATGCAACGAGTGATACACAGAAAATTGCTTCTTCCGTAGGATATGATGGCGTAAAGATGCGAGTATATATCTGGATGGAAGGTACGGATGCTGACTGCATCAATAATGAAGCCGCAGAAGATCCGGCAACTTATAACGTAAATGTAAAACTGGCAGGTATTTCTGCTGAATAAGACAGCAAATATGAATTGAGAGGTCACGGCACAAGCCATGGCTTTTCTTTTACCCAAATATCCCCATATTGTCTACTATCCCCAATCTCCTCCACGCATTTTCGGTACATCTGATGAATTGCTATTTCCACGACTTCTGGTATAGTCATGTAACTGAAAAGAGAACTTCAGAAGGGAGAAATGCAATATGCGAAAAAAGCAGGACATCATGTGGGAACAAAGTACACTACGGGAATCAGTGGAGAAATGGGTGACTAAGTATTTGAAAAAGAATCACTCAGAATATCGTGAACTCCAGGTGAAAGCAATGAGAATTGTGGACGAAAATCCAGCACTGCGGATACTGATATTTTCCTGCGGAAGAGCCGGAATCACATCAAGTTCATCAGGGGTGATTCCTTTATAACGTTACCTTATCTTACTTTTTTGATCGGCGATTGAGCCGACTTTCTGCTCATTTTCGTTCATGACTTACCACCCTTTATTACTGTGTTGGATTTTTATTCTAAAAATAAACTCAAAAATGAGAATCTATGGTATAATCAGAAATAATCCAGCAGTTATGCTGACGCGATTATTTCTGCCGGAATGGCAAAAAATATTATAAGAGAGAATGATTATGAAAAAGATACATACTGCAGTTACTCTTATAATTATCTTCTTTATGGTAGCTGCATTATACATTTGCGGGAGATATGAGAATGCTCCCGACAGAGTTTTTACAGGAAAAGTAAGTGCTCCGGAAGGTGAGTGGACGATTGATGCTTTCGACGGTGTTACGAAGGCGGAGGTCACCTTCAGCCTATCAGATAGAGGAGAGCACGAGGAATGGGTGCTGCTTCTCAGATCCCATTGGAAAAATTATTATGTGCGTGTGGGCAATGAGACGATCTATCACAGGAACGGAAAAAGAGATGGATCAGTGCATTTGTTTGATATTCCATCAGGAGACAGTTTGACGATCAGCTTTATCGGTGGGACGAAAGATAATCTGAAAGGCATTGAGAGCTCGGGGATATTGATAGGAGACAATACCAGTATGTACAGACGGATCATAAAGGATAACCTTTATGCGGTGCTTATCGGTGTGCTGTCGCTTGCTTTTGGTGTGCTGTGTATTGTCGCCTGTCTTTATATGAAAGCGGGAAAAACGGAGAAGATCTACCGTGCACTGCGGAATTTGGGAATCTGTATTTTGACCGAAGGAATCTGGGTGGTGACAGACTCACAGATTTTGCTGTTAGTCACTCAGCACACCAGTATTATTGAGCAGATATCATTCTTGTCCTTTTTCACATTGCCGTTCCCTCTTCTGGAATTTATCAAAGAGATCATGCCGGGCAAACACAGGATGCTGTCCGTGATGCGTAAGCTGTTTGTTTTTACCTTAGCCCTTTATCTGTTAAATTATATCAGCGGATGTGATATGATGATCATAATACTTATCTGTGAACATCTGCTTATGACAGTAACACTTCTGCGCGTGATCTGGAATGGGGTCAATGAGAACAAAAAGCATAAAAATCTTAAATTGCAAAGAGTTATTAATGGATGTGTAGCATATTGCGTTTTCAGCATTATAGCACTCGTTTTATTTTATTACGGAAATGTAGTGAGCTATTCCTATATCTATTCGGTCGGTATTGCGATATTTATCGCATTTTTGATCAATGCAGCCTGTATCGTAATGTATGAGCAGGTTCAGGAGAATGCCAATGTCGAGATCTATGCAAGAATGGCCTATATGGATACGATGACCGGTCTTGGAAACAGAACGGCATTTCTGGAGGAAAACAAGAGTAATGTTGTTTTCCCGGGAATGATTTCCTACATAATGATGGATGCCAACAATCTGAAGAAGATAAATGACAGCCTGGGACATAATAAAGGTGATGAGCTTATTATCACGATCGCAAAGTGTATGAGAGCTGCCGTTGGACAGAACGGTCAGTGTTACAGAATCGGCGGTGATGAGTTCGTGATTATCCTGAAAAACAAGACAGCCGAAGAAACAGAAGAGATCATAAGGCAAGTCAGAGCGGAGATTGAATTTGCCGATGAACAAAGTGACATTCCTATCTCTGTTGCAATGGGATACGCCTGGACAGATGCAGAGGAAAAGAATCTGCCGGAGCTGATCCATTGTGCTGACGAGAAGATGTATAAAGACAAAAAGAGGATAAAAGA
>ERZ772818.1746-NODE-1746-length-18136-cov-5.486312_pt1 | contig 18136 bp, 15 predicted proteins | sample MGYA00580837_ERZ772818 | MGnify/ENA primary metagenome ERZ772818 (study PRJEB29015, sample SAMEA2737671) | human gut metagenome | biome: human gut; feature: human-associated habitat; material: faeces | place: China | collected 2012 ...
GGTGATGGTCTGGCTGCACGGCGGAGGATTTACCCTCGGCGCTGGCGGGCTGCCTCCGTATAACGGCAGGGCGCTGGCGAAGCGTGGCACGGTGGTGGTGACGATCAATTACCGTCTCGGCCACCTCGGCTTTTTTGCCCATCCGGCGCTGGAGGGGGAGGAAGAGCGCGTGGTGCATAACTTTGCACTGCTCGATCAGATCCAGGCCCTGGAATGGGTGCGCGATAACATTGCCGCGTTCGGCGGCGATCCTGAGAACATCACCGTATTTGGCGAGTCGGCCGGTGCGCGCAGCGTGCTGTCGCTGATGGCTTCCCCGCTTGCGGGAGGACTGTTCCATAAAGCCATTGTGCAAAGCGGGTACACGCTGCCCGACACCCCGCGCGAGCAGGCCATGCATAAAGGCGAAGCGATTGCCGCCCATTTCGGCCTGCACAATGCTACCGCGGAACAGCTTCGCGCGATCCCGCCTGAGGCGTTCTGGCCGCTGACCTCGCCGCTGAATATCGCCCCTGCGCCCATCGTGGGGGATTGCGTTTTGCCTGAGGCCATGCTCGACGTTTTCTTCGCGGCCCGCCAGCATCCTGTACCGGTGATGATTGGGTCAAACAGCGACGAAGCCAGCGTGATGTCGGTGTTCGGGGTCGATCTGGCCGGGCAGATCCAGAAGCTTCGCCGCGAGCGGCGCTTTGGCCTGGGGCTGATTAAGCTGCTTTATCCTGGCGTGAAGGGCGATGAGGAACTTGGCAGGCAGGTATGCCGCGACATGGCCTTTACCACCATGGGATACGTGGTAATGCAGGCCCAGCAGCGGGCGGGCGGCATGTGCTGGCGATACTGGTTTGATTATGTGGCCGAAGCGGAGCACGCGACGTACATCAACGGCGCCTGGCACGGCAACGAAGTGCCCTACGTCTTCGATACCCTTGGACAGGTGGAACCTTCGCGGCAGTATGTGAATGAACGCGATCTGGCCTTTGCCGCTCAGGTGGCGGACTACTGGGTGAGCTTCGCCCGGGATGCGGGGGCACGCGATAGCCTGGCAGGGCCCACGCGCTGGCCCGCCTGCCGGAAAGGGCGGGACGTGCTGTTACGTATTGGTGTGAATAAACATGCAGGTTTTCGGCTTGAAAACCGCTTCATGCGTGCCCGTATGAGCCTCTTCAAACGGGTGATGAAACACCACGTCAGCCTCGACTGAGCAGACAGGCGCGAAACGCATCCAGCCCGTTTTCAGGGCCGGGTGCGTCGCGTAATACCAGCCGGTAGCTCGCCCCCGTTTTTATGCTCGTGTCAAAAGGGCGCATCAGCCGTCCGGCGCGCACGTCCTCCTCCACCAGCGTTTCATCCGCGATGGCGATGCCCAGTCCCTGAATGGCGGCGGTAATGGCGAGATCCATGGTTTCGAAGTGTTGATTTTTGAGCATAGCTGGCGGCGGACCCGGCTGTTTCGCCAGCCACAGCGTCCAGTCCGTTTTGTCCCGCGTGGGGTGAAGGAAGGTGAGTGCTTCCAGCGCAGAGCCGGCCCGTAGCGGGCTCATCACCGGGGTTAAGGCCTCTTCGAACAGCAGATCGCCGGCGCTCATGTGCGTCCCAAACACAATCGCCGCGTCACAGGATTCGGTTTTGAAATTGACGTTATGATCGGTGGTGGTGGTCAGCGCAATCTGGAGTTCCGGCTGTTCGCGCTCCACCTGTAGCAGACGCGGCACCAGCCAGCGCATCGCGCAGGTAGGCGCTTTCAGACGAATAACGGTCTGGTGCGTTCGCGCCTGTTCAGCAACGTTCAGCAGGTGCTCAAAGGCAGATTGCAGCTCCGGCAGCAGGGCGCTTCCCTGTGAGGAGAGACGCAGGCCGCGCGCATGGCGCTCGAACAGCGGGAAGCCGAACCAGCTTTCCAGCGAGGCGATTTTACGGCTTACCGCCCCCTGCGTCAGACAAAGCTCCCTGGCGGCATGGGTAAGATTCAGGTGACGCGCGGTCACGATGAACGTCTCTACGGCATTAAGCGGAAATGAACGACGCGACATATCTCACCTTAGCTATGCATTTTTGTCATGGCTATTATGACAACAATTCGATTGTCCCGACAATGAAGTTGTTGTTTGAATAGTTATGCATTCACCACGAGAAGGGACAGAGGATGACTTTGAAAACGCCGGTGCAGACACGATCCAAATTGCCCGATGTGGGAACCACCATTTTTACCGTTATCGGCCAGCTTTCAGCCCGGCATAACGCCATCAACCTTTCTCAGGGTGCGCCGAATTTTTCCTGCGACCCAAAACTTATCTCCGGCGTGACCCGCGCCATGGAGGCAGGGTATAACCAGTACGCCTCCATGACCGGTCTGCAACCGCTCAGAGAGCGCATCGCGGACAAAATTGCCACGCTCTATGGCACACACTATGACCCGGCGAGTGAGGTGCTGGTGACCGCCAGCGCCAGCGAAGGGCTTTACTCAGCCATCAGCGGGCTGGTTCATCCTGGAGACGAGGTGATCTATTTCGAGCCCTCCTTTGACAGCTATGCGCCGATTGTCCGTCTGCAAGGAGCGACGCCGATTGCCATTAAACTGACGGTACCGTATTTTGCCGTGAACTGGGATGAAGTACGGGCGGCTATAACCCCACGCACGCGGATGATCATCGTCAATACGCCGCACAACCCGAGCGGACAGGTGTTTTCAGCCGCCGATCTGCACCAGCTGGCAGCGCTGACGCGCCACACCGACATCATCATTTTGTCTGACGAAGTGTATGAGCACGTCGTTTTTGATGGCGAACCGCACCACGGAATGGCGACGCACCCGCAGCTGGCGGAGCGCAGCGTGATTATTTCTTCTTTCGGAAAAACCTATCACGTCACCGGCTGGCGCGTGGGTTATTGTGTGGCACCCGCGGAACTGATGGATGAGATATGTAAAGTCCATCAATTTTTAATGTTCTCGGCCGATACGCCGATGCAGTACGCGTTTGCCGAACACATGACCGATCCGCAAACCTGGCTGTCGCTGGCGGCGTTTTATCAGCGCAAGCGCGATCTGCTGCAAAGTTTGCTCGCCGACTCACCGTTCAGGCTGCTACCAAGTGCCGGTTCGTTCTTCCTGCTGGCGGATTACAGCGGCTTTAGCGACGAGCGCGACAGCGAGATGGTGAAAAGGCTGATTGTCGAGTACGGGGTTGCCACCATTCCGCTGTCGGCGTTTTATGCCGATGGCACGGACAATAAGTTAATCCGTCTCTCTTTTGCGAAAGATGAGGCGACGTTACGGGCAGGTGCCCAGGCCCTTTGTCGGGTTACACCACGTTAAGGAATTTGAGATGAAATTACGCGCGTTAGTTGTCGGCATGGGACTGTTGTGTTCATTCTCGTCGTTTGCCGCCACCGAGTTGCGATACGGGCTGGAAGCGGAATATCCGCCGTTTGAAAGCCGCAATGCGTCAGGGGAGCTGGAAGGGTTTGACGTAGAGCTGGGAAATGCCATCTGTAAAGCCGCCGCGCTGAAGTGCAGCTGGGTTGAAACCTCGTTTGATGCGCTGATCCCCGGTCTGGTGGCGAAAAAGTTCGACGCCATAAACTCGGCGATGAACATCACCGAGCAGCGTCGCAAAAGCATTGATTTCACCCAGCCCATCTATCGCATTCCCTCCCAGCTGGTGGGCAAAGCCGGTTCTGCGGTAGAGGCTACCCCTGAAGGGCTGAAGGGCAAAACCATCGGCGTTCTCCAGGGTTCAATTCAGGAAACTTACGCCAAAGAGCACTGGGAAAAGCACGGTGTCACCGTGGTGTCTTATAAAGATCAGAATATGGCCTGGGGAGATCTGCTGAATGGCCGCATTGATGCCTCGCTGGTCATGTCAGCGGCCGGGCAGGCAGGTTTCCTCAGTAAGCCGCAGGGTAAAGGGTTTGGCTTTATCGGCAAACCGGTGTCGGACGACACCATCCTCGGCAGTGGGATCGGCTTTGGGCTGCGTAAAGGGGATGAGGCCACCAAAAAGCAGCTTGATGCCGCAATTGATAAAGTACGTGCCGACGGCACGATCGCTAAACTGGCTGATAAGTACTTCCCGGGTATCGATGTCAGCGTAAAATAACCGCCTCGTTGGTCCCGGCTGTCGATGTCCAGCCGGGGCATTTTTATACATAACTTTACCCCTTTTTCAGGCCGTTCTGGTCGACAGAAAATATTTCTCGGTTTGTTCAGATAATCACCCGCCAACAATTGGATTCTTAACCGTTTTTGTTTAGGCTGTGCGTTCTTTCTTGCCGTCATTTCGCTGCGCGCGAAACTCATTCACACGACCATAAGGACGTTTTCTCAGGCATGAATCGCAGACGTTTTCTCAAAGGTTCCCTGGCAATGGCTGCCCTGAGCGGCACTTCTGGCCTTGCTTCTCTGTTTTCCCAGGCGGCGTATGCTGCTGACTCCGACATTGCCGACGGTCAGAGCCGTCGCTTTGACTTCTCTGTTCTGCAATCCATGGCGCACGATCTGGCGAAAACCCCGTGGGGCGGTGCGCCGCGTCCGCTGCCGGAAACGCTGGCCACCATGACGCCGCAGGCGTACAACGCCATCCGTTACGATGAGAAGCAGTCGCTGTGGAATAACATTGAAGGCCGTCAGCTGGACGCCCAGTTCTTCCATATGGGGATGGGATTCCGCCGCCGCGTGCGCATGTTCTCGCTGGATCAAACCACCTCTCAGGCGCGTGAGATCCACTTCCGGCCTGAGCTGTTCAGCTATGGCGATACGGGCGTGGATACCAAACAGCTTGAAGGGCAGAGTGACCTCGGCTTCGCCGGATTCCGCGTCTTTAAAGCGCCGGAACTGGCGCGACGCGATATCGTTTCGTTCCTGGGCGCGAGCTACTTCCGCGCAGTGGATGATACCTACCAGTACGGCCTCTCCGCGCGCGGGCTGGCGGTAGATACCTTTACCGACACCCCGGAAGAGTTCCCGGATTTCACCTCCTTCTGGTTTGAAACCGTTAAGCCGGGTGATACCACCTTTACCGTCTATGCGCTGCTGGACAGCCCGAGCATTACCGGTGCCTATAAGTTTGTGATCCACTGTGAGAAGAGTCAGGTGATCATGGACGTCGAAAACCATCTCTATGCGCGCAAAGACATCAAGCAGCTAGGCATCGCACCAATGACCAGCATGTTCAGCTGCGGCAACAACGAACGCCGCATGTGCGACACCATACATCCGCAGATCCATGATTCAGACCGCCTGGCGATGTGGCGCGGTAACGGGGAGTGGATCTGCCGACCGCTGAACAACCCGCAAAAGCTGCAATTCAACGCCTACCTGGATAAAAACCCGAAAGGCTTTGGTTTGTTACAGCTTGACCGTGACTTCTCCCATTACCAGGACGTCATGGGCTGGTATAACAAGCGACCAAGCCTGTGGGTCGAGCCGCGCAACAACTGGGGGAAAGGTTCTATTGCCCTGATGGAGATCCCGACAACCGGCGAGACGCTCGATAACGTGGTCTGCTTCTGGCAGCCGGAGAAACCGGTGCAGGCGGGTGATGAGCTGGACTTCAAATACCGTCTCTACTGGAGCGCGCAGCCGCCGGTGCGTTCCCCGCTGGCAAACGTCTACGCTACCCGTACCGGTATGGGCGGCTTCCCGGAGGGCTGGGCGCCGGGTGAAAATTACCCGAAAGTGTGGGCCCGTCGCTTTGCCATTGACTTCGTCGGGGGCGATCTGAAGGCCGCCGCACCGAAGGGCATTGAGCCGGTGATTACCCTGTCCAGCGGTGAAGCGAAGCAGGTGGAGATCCTCTATGTCGAACCGTTCGACGGGTATCGCATTCTGTTTGACTGGTATCCAACCTCTGACTCCACCGAGCCGGTGGATATGCGCCTGTTCCTGCGCTGTCAGGGCGATGCCATCAGCGAGACCTGGCTGTACCAGTACTTCCCGCCCGCGCCGGACAAACGTAACTACGTTGACGACCGGATCATGCGCTAGTCCTTATGGGTTTGTGCCGGGTGGCGGCTTCGCCTTACCCGGCCTGCTCTGGACGCATTTGTAGGCCGGGTAAGCGTTAGCGCCACCCGGCAATTAAGAGGCACTATGTCTTCAGAAATCATCCCCGTTAACCAGGAAATCGAGCTTCGCGCCGTCGAAGAGCGCTATACCACCGATCTGCATAACCTCGTAATCAAAAACAAAACCTGGCTGCAAACCGCCTTCGACTGGGCGCAGCATGTCGGCAGCGAAGAGGACACGCGCCGCAACGTGCAGAGCAACCAGATGTTGCACCAGCGCGGTTACGCCAAAATGTTCCTGATTTTCATGAAGGACGAGCTGGTGGGCGTGCTGTCCTTCAACGCGATCGAGCCTGCGAATAAGACCGGGTACATTGGCTACTGGCTTGACGAGGCGCATCAGGGGCAGGGTATTCTTTCTCAGGCGCTCCAGACGTTTATGCGCTATTACGTTGAGCGCGGCGAGATCCGCCGCTTTGTGATCAAGTGTCGCGTGGATAACCAGTGCAGTAACCGGGTGGCGCAGCGCAACGGTTTCACGCTGGAAGGTTGTTTGCGGGAAGCGGAGATGCTCAACGGGCGTTACGATGACGTGAACCTCTACGCCAGAATCTTCCCGCTATAGCGCCCCCAGCAGCGGCGTCCGGGTGATCCGCGTGTCGCCGTTGATCACTTTGGCTCCCCGGACGTGAATGCTTTCACCCTCCAGCGCCTCGATAACCGCATCGTCCGTTATTTCCACCTGATGCTCAATCAGGACATCGCCGCTGATACGCGCCCGCCCCTGAATAACCACTTTGTCATCAATCAGGATTGGCCCGCCGCGTAACCACGCCTCGCCGCCTATTAATACGTGGTGTTTAATGACGCAGTTGCCTTCTACGAGGGCGTTTTCCGCGACCTGTGAACTGTACCGCACGGTCGGGATGGCATCATCCTCCAGACCGGCCAGCAAACGGGCGTTGCCGTACACTTTGGCGCAGTCGCACACCCAGACGTTATTCAGCGCGTTGCCCTCAAGAATGGCGCGTTCGAACACCTCGGCACGGTGCTCAACAAAGGCCCAGGTCACCATGGCATCGCCGTAGATTTGCGCCTGATGCACAATACGCGACTGGCTGACCGTGGCTCGGTCATAAATTTGCAGGATCTGCTCACGGTCGGGTGTCAGCCCTTTGGCTGCAATCACCAGGCTGTTATGCAGCACCCGCGCGTCACCCGCGATACGACATTCCCCGCGTACGGTGGAGTGCTGAATGGTGACGTTGTCACTTATTACCGCCCCGTGACTCACCTCTGCCGCGTCAAGCCAGCCGTTGCCGCCAACGTGTGCGCGGTGGCTTACGATGCAGGGTTGGGTGAGGCGGGCGTTACCGGATATCCTGGCCCCGGCAAACACCACGCTGTTTTCATCGTAAACCCAGCAATCCCCGTCCTGGGCGAGCGCGTGTTCATCCTCAACCCAACCGCCTTTAGTCCCGCTGGTCACATCGTTAAAATCCTTCACGGCAATAATTTGTCTGAGAGGCGTTGTGCACGGTGTTGATCCGTCCTGCCAGCGCCAGAGACGCGTTTCATTGCTGAGCCGATATTTTGTCATCGTGTTATCCCTGAAAAGCCTTTCAATAAACGTAGCAAAGTTTTGGTTTTTCGAAGTGCTGGCGTCCGCACAGGAAACCCCTTAAAATGGCATTTAAAATACATTTTAAAGTTTAAAAAAAATGCATAACCAAAACCAACGCGTTCTTAACTTGCCCGCCGGGTATTTCGGTATGGTCCTCGGGACCATAGGTATGGGGTTCGCCTGGCGTTATGCCAGCACCATCTGGCCGGTGACGCGCTGGCCGGGCGAGATCCTGGTGGCGCTGGCGGTGGCGATCTGGTTCCTTCTGAGCGTGGCGTTTCTTACCCGTGCGGTACGGTTTCCACATAGCGTGTTGGCCGAGATGCGGCATCCGGTAATGAGCAGTTTTGTCAGCCTGTTTCCTGCCACAACGCTGCTGGTGGCCATCGGCTTTGTGCCGTGGTATCGCCCGGTGGCGCTGGGGTTGTTTAGCGTGGGCGTGGTGATCCAGCTTGCGTATGCCGCCTGGCAAAGCGCCGGGCTGTGGCGCGGCAAGCATCCGGAAGAAGCCACGACGCCGGGACTCTATCTGCCGACGGTGGCGAACAATTTTATCAGCGCGATGGCCTGCGGTGCGCTAGGCTTCCACGACGCGGGGCTGGTGTTCCTTGGTGCCGGGGTCTTTTCCTGGCTGAGCCTGGAGCCGGTCATTTTACAACGCCTGCGCAGCGCGGGCGAGCTGCCCGCTGCCCTTCGTACCTCGCTCGGGATCCAGCTTGCGCCTGCCCTGGTGGCCTGTAGCGCCTGGTTTAGCGTCAACGGCGGCGAAGCGGACACCTTCGCCAAAATGCTTTTCGGCTATGGCCTGTTGCAACTCCTGTTTATGCTGCGTCTGATGCCGTGGTATCTGTCGCAGCCGTTCAACGCGTCGTTCTGGAGCTTCTCGTTCGGGGTGTCGGCGCTGGCGACCACCGGTTTACATCTTGGGCAGAGCAGTCCGTCAGGGTTCTTTCATGCCCTCGCTGTTCCCCTGTTTATTTTCACCAACGTCATCATCGCGATGCTGCTGGTCCGTACTTTTATCTTGCTGATGCAGGGCAAACTTCTGGTGCGCGCTGATAAGGCACTGCTTATGCAATCTGAGGAAAAATAATGACTGTCGATGAAAACTACTTTACTGAGAAATATGGGCTGACCCGCACGCACTCAGAGGTGCTGCTCAGCGCGGACATTGTTAAGCCGGGAAAAACGCTCGATCTCGGTTGCGGAAATGGCCGTAACAGCCTCTACCTCGCTGCCAATGGCCATGACGTGACGGCGTGGGATAAAAACCCGATGAGCATCGATAACATTGAGCGCATTAAGGCGGCGGAAGGGATCGCGAATCTGCAAACGGCGATTAAGGATCTGAACAACCTGACCTTTGACGGCGAATACGACTTTATTCTTTCCACCGTCGTGTTGATGTTCCTCGAAGCGAATACCATCCCTGGTCTTATCGCCAATATGCAGCGTTGCACTAAACCAGGCGGCTATAACCTGATCGTTGCCGCCATGGATACGGAGGATTATCCGTGCACCGTCGGCTTCCCGTTTGCCTTCAAACCCGGTGAACTGAGTAACTACTACGAAGGCTGGGAGCTGATCAAGTACAACGAAGAGGTGGGGGAACTCCACCGTACCGATGCCAACGGGAACCGTATCAAGCTGCGCTTCGCTACCATGCTCGCACGCAAGCCCGCTTAACGCGCGGCCAGCAGACAGAGTTGCAGGGCCGTGCGACAGGAGGCCTCGAACGACGACAGCGGTAAAAACTCAAACTTCGAGTGGAAGTTATGGGCGCCGGTGAAGAAGTTCGGGGTGAGCAGGCCTTTGGCTGACAGGGCCGCCCCATCCGTGCCACCGCGCATGGGGATCGGTTTTGGGGTGATGCCGAGCGATTCCATCGCCTCGAACATCAGGTCGATCGCGCGGCGGTCTTCGCCAATCGCATTGCTGATATTGCTGTAGGTATCCTCAATGCGATACTCCACGTTTGCCGTGGGATGCTGCGCGGCTATTTGCGCCGCCACATCGGCAATGTGCTGCTTGCGGGCGGCGAAACCATCTTTGTCAAAATCACGAATATTGGCTTTCAGTATCGCTTCGTTCTGCCCGGCCTGGATGCCGTTAAACCAGATATAACCTTCGCGCCCCTCGGTGCATTCCGGGGTTTGCTGGCGATCGAAATGGCTGATGAAATCCGTTGCCATCAGCAGCGGATTGACCAGCACCCCTTTGGCGGACATCGGGTGCGCCGTGACGCCGGTAAAGCGAATTTCAGCCGCCGCCGCGTTAAAGTTCTCGTAAACAATTTCGCCCAGCTCGCAGCAGTCGATGGTCCAGGCAAAATCGACGTCGAAGCGCTTTAAATCCAGCGCTTTCGCGCCGCACAGGCCAATCTCTTCATCGGGCACAAACGCCACCACAATATCGCCATGGTTGTGCTCAGCGGTGAGGTTTTCCAGCACCGTCATGACCACGGTGACGGCCGCTTTATTATCTGCGCCTAATACGCTGGTTCCGTCGCTGAAAATAATCTCCTCATCAGGATAAGCCAGAATTTCCGGGTGCTCTTTTACGCGCAGCCAAATATCTTTCTCTTTATTCAGACAGAGATCATCCCCCGTAAAGGTTAATATTTGTGGATGAATATCCGGGGATAAACCGACGTCGACGGTGTCGATATGGGTAATAAAACCAATCCGCGGCGCGCCGGGAACATTACCTTTTTTCACGGCGGTAACGGTGGCGAACTCATCTATCACAATATCATCTAACCCCAGCGTTTTCAGCTCCTTCGCCAGCTCCCGCGCCATGTCGTGCTGGCCCGGGGTGGAGGGCAGGGTTTTGACTTTCGGGTCGCTCTGGCTGGTGATGGCGAGATAGCGGAAAAAGCGTTGGGTTAATTGTCTGGAGAGTTCTGAGCCCATAGTGTTTCCTTCTGTATTTATTTTTCATGTGTTTGCGCCATCACTTTAATGTTATTTATGAAATGGCAAAAGAAGTAATTAGCCGTCGAATTAAAAAGACAGGAATAAATGATGAAAAGCACATTCACAATGATAACGCTGGCGCTTGCTGCACTGACGGTCAGTTCCACCGTCGCGGCAAAAACGCTGGTGTATTGCTCCGAAGGATCGCCGGAAAATTTCAATCCTCAGCTCTATACGTCGGGGACCAGCGTGGACGCCAGCGCCGTACCGGTTTATAACCGTCTGGTCGATTTCAAACCGGGCACTACCGAACTGGTGCCGAGCCTGGCGGAAAGCTGGGAGGTAAGCGAGGATGGCAAGGTCTACACCTTCCACCTGCGCAAAGGGGTGAAATTCCACAGTAATAAGCTGTTCACGCCGACGCGCGACTTCAACGCGGACGACGTGATTTTCTCGTTTATGCGCCAGAAAGATGTGAATCATCCTTACCATAACGTCTCCAACGGCAGTTATTCCAACTTCGAAAGTCTGGAGTTCGGCAGCCTGATTACCGCCATTGATAAAGTTGACGATCGCACCGTGCGCTTCACCCTGGCGCATCCGGAAGCGCCGTTTGTCGCTGACCTGGCGTGGTACTTTGCCTCCATTCTGTCGGCGGAGTATGCCGATGCCATGCTGAAAGCGGGCACGCCAGAAAAGGTCGATATGCAGCCGATTGGCACCGGGCCGTTTAAGCTGTCGCAATATCAGAAGGATTCCCGCATCCTCTTTACCGCTTTCCCTGACTACTGGCAGGGAAAATCGAAGCTGGATCGTCTGGTGTTCACCATCACGCCGGACGCCTCGGTACGTTTTGCCAAAGTCGAGAAGAATGAGTGTCAGGTGATGCCGTTCCCGAACCCGGCGGACCTGCCGCGTATGAAGGCTAACAAAGATATCAACCTGATGAGCAAGGCCGGTCTGAATACCGGTTTCCTGGCGTTTAACACGCAAAAGCCGCCGCTGGATAACGTAAAAGTGCGCCAGGCGCTGGCGATGGCGATTAACAAACCGGCCATCATTGAGGCGGTTTTCCACGGCACCGGCACGGCGGCGAAAAACCTGCTGCCGCCTGGCGTCTGGAGTGCCGACAGTGAGCTGAAAGACTACGATTATGATCCAGAAAAAGCGAAAGCGCTGTTAAAGGAGGCGGGGTTTGCCAACGGCGTAAGCATCGATCTGTGGGCCATGCCCGTGCAACGGCCGTATAACCCGAACGCGAAGCGTATGGCGGAGATGATCCAGGCGGACTGGGCGAAAGTTGGCGTGCAGACCAAAATCGTGACCTACGAATGGGGCGAATACCTGAAGCGCGTGAAGGGCGGGGAGCATCAGGCTGCGCTGATGGGCTGGACAACGGCGACGGGGGATCCGGATAACTTCTTCGGCCCGCTGTTTACCTGTACGTCCGCCAACGGCGGGTCGAACTCGGCCAAATGGTGCTATAAGCCGTTTGATAACCTGATTGCCGAAGCTAAATCGATAACCGATCGCGAAAAACGCGTGGCGCTGTACAAGCAGGCGCAGCAGATGATGCACGATCAAATGCCGGCGGTAATGATTGCTCATTCAACGATTTTTGAGCCAGTCCGTAAAGAGGTCACGGGCTATGAAATTGATCCCTTCGGCAAACACCTGTTCTGGCAAGTGGACCTGAAAGAGTAATTTTCACTGCCCGGTTTCGGTCGGGCAGTTTTTTCGCTATTTGTGCTGTCTTCGTCATTTTTTGCCACAACACATCGCCCCATTTTTTGTTATAACTTCAAGTGCATACTTGCAGATAACATGGAATACCATCATGCGTACTCACACTTTTTTTAAAGTTGCAGTGCTTTCTGGTCTGTTGGCCCTCTCAGGCTGTGCGTCAAAAGTCGCAGCCCCCGATCAATATTCAGGCTTTTTAAAAGATTACTCAGGCTTGCAGGAGATGAAATCTGCAACCGGGAAGCCAACCCTGCGTTGGGTTGATCCTTCTTATAATGAGGCGAATTATGACAGCATTATCTGGACGCCGATAACCTATTATCCGACGCCAAAACCGACCACTCAGCTTGGGCAAAAAACGCTTGATGAGCTGTTGAATTATACCAATACCAAACTGAAAACCGCGATTGGCCAGCGTAAGCCGATTGTGACGACGCCGGGCAAACATAGCCTGATCTTCCGCGGCGCCATCACGGGTGTGAGCTCAGACAAAGAAGGTTTGCAGTTCTATGAAGTGGTGCCTGTCGCGCTGCTGGTTGCGGGTACGCAAATGGCCACGGGCCATCGTACCATGGATACGCACCTGTTCTTCGAAGGTGAGCTGATCGACGCGGCTACGAACAAGCCGGTGATTAAGGTTGTTCGTAAGGGGGAAGGGAAAGAGCTGGCGAACGAGAATACGCCAATGGGCTTCGGCACCCTGAAGCAGGTTGTGGATGACATGGCAACGGATGCCACTATGTTTGATGTTCATCAGACAGCAAATTAATAAAAAAAGGCCTGCATTTTCGCAGGCCGTTTTTTTATGCCGTCCGCAGGCGGCGGAACCAGGTTTCCGGCTTCGTAAACATCACCATATTCCCCCCCAGTATCAACAACAGGCCGACGATCCCGTTGAGATGCCACACGTAACCCTCGTACACCGTTGAAATCGACAGCGCCACCAGCGGGAACAGCAGGGTGCTGTAGGCGGCTTTACCGGGACCAATGCGGCCTACCAGCGTAAAGTAGGCGCCGAAGGCAATCACCGAGCCAAACAGCGCAAGATAGAGCAGCGCCCCCATATAGCTCACCGTCCATTCCGGCATAAAGCTATCGCCCCTGAAGAGCGCGATAAGGCCCATCACGACGGTGCCATACAGCATCGCCCAGGCGTTGGTGGTCATGGTTTCCAGCCCGTTTCGCTGATGACGCATGCTGATCATATTCCCCAGCGAGAAGCCGTAGGTGCCGAGGGCGGAAAGCCCGATGCCCGTAAGCAACGACGCGCTCCAGCCGCTGGCGAGCAGATCGTTCCAGAACAGGGTAATGATCCCGATAAGCCCCAGCGCTGCCGCCGTCCAGAAGCGTGCGGGTGGGCGCTGGCCGAAGAAGATAAAGCTGTTGATGGCGTTATACAGCACGGCCATCGAGAAAATCACCGACTCAAGGCCGGTATTGATATGGGCGGCGGCGGTGTAAAAGCACCAGAAGTTGAAACAGAAAACGCAGCAGCCCTGAAGCATGCAGTAGAGATGATCCCGCAGCGCCAGCCTGCGCAGGCGGCGAAGGGCGACCAGGACGATCATCATCGTGGCGCTGGCCACGGCGAAGCGCCAGAAAATGGAGACCGGCGCTGCAACCGGCCCCTGTTGTAAAAAAATGGCGATCCAGGTCGTGCCCCAGATAACAACAACCAGCCCATAGAGTAATGCGTTCATGGTGTCTCTCTTCTCATACCGCGAAAAACGACAGTGTGGCGAAAGAAGGGGGGGCCGGCTTTCATCGCCTTGCGCCGGACTTGCAAATTCTTGCGCTTTTTTCTCGCACAATGGCTGGTAACAGGCTGCAACACTTCTTAGACTGACAGTCTGATTAATCACCTGTTTACGGCCATGTCTCTCGTTTACGACACCTTTGAAACGTTACGCCAACAAAATGCAGTGCTGCGGGAAACCGTCGCGCTCAATACTGGCATTCAACTGGCGGCGTGGTACAACAAGCACGACACGATCACGGTGAAAAGCAACCATCACACCCTTAGCCTGTACGTGGCAGATGGCTATGAAAGCTATCAAAAAACGCCGGGTGGCTGGAAAAATGGCGGTGGGCCGGATCGTTTTTGTCTGATGCCGGAAGAGAGCGAATCCACGTGGGATATTCGTGACGACCTGTCGTTCGTGCACCTCTACTGCACCGATGAACACCTGCGGGACGTGGGGGAGAAAATCTGGGATAAACGACCGCTATCGCTGACGCTGGAGGAAAAAATATTCGGCAGCGATCCGAAAATCACCGCCCTTTATCGCCAGTTTTTGCTCGGCTGCGACTGGCAGCAAAACGCCAATCAGCTCACCCTGAGCACCGCGTCGACCTTATTGCTGACGCATTTAGTCCAGCACTATTCCAGCGTACAGTGGAAGCTGCCGGTAGTGACCGGCGGGTTATCGCCGTTTGTGCTGCGCAACGTGCTGGCCTTTATCGAGGAAAACCTGGCGCAACCCTTAACGCTGGCGGAACTGGCGGGCCAGGCCGCACTCAGTGAGTATCACTTTGCGCGGATGTTCCGCCAGTCGATGAGCCTGGCGCCGCATCAGTACGTCATGCAGCGCCGCATGGAGAAGGCCAAAGCGATGGTGCAGCACACGACCACGCCGCTCACCGACATCGCGCTGGCCTGCGGATTTAACTCCGCCAGCCATTTCAGTAACCGTTTTCGCAGCATGACCGGCATTACGCCGTCACAGCTACGCGCGGCGAAGGCGTGAGAAGACGGCGTAACAGATCCCTCCTAGTATCGGGAAGATGGCGCCCCTCATCATGAGGAGAAATTTCCAACAGAATATCACCGTTTGCATCAGAGGTCCTATAAAAGGAGTTTTCGCCACTTACAATGAGATATTTTCTGTTTGCAAAAGGCGTAAAGTCTTTAGTTTTAACATCCTGCAAGTGGATAATGAAGTGATGTTTATCTGCTGTAGCGGTGCTGCCGGTCGTACCGCCGCCGGAAATGCCGCCCCCGGTGCTGCCCCCGCCGGTTTCACCGCCGCCGGAGTTGTCATTCTTCTTCGGCGTCGGCACAACAACAGCCTCATCACTGCCGATATTTACACTCGCGGTGGTTCCCGCGTTCGTGTATACGACCTGTATCCCATCGGCGCTGGTATACACTAAGTATAAAACCTGCCCGCTGGCGTTGCAGGTCATCCCCTGCACGGTACCCTTGACCCCGGCATCTGCCGCAATCGTGGTCGTGGCAGTGCTGCCCGCAGGCGGGTCGTTCACATGCAGCAGATACTGCCCGCTGCCCTCGGTAAGTGCTACATCTCCGCCGGTCACGGTGGGAACCTCGTTTGTCAACGTGCCTGCCCAGTTGGTCAAGGCGGCTGCATTTTCGGCGTTCCCGGCTACAGATGCGTTCTGCACCAAGGCGTATTTCTGCGCGCCCTGCCGGGTCGCCGTCATCACACACGCCTGCGTCTCACTGACGGCCTGCTTTTCCTTGGCGCTGTCAATGTACCCGGTCAGCGCCGGGACGGCAAAGGCCGCCAGCACACCCAGAATCACCAATACCACGATCAGCTCCACCAGCGTAAAGCCGCCGCGGCTGCGCGGGGTTCGTTTCAGACCTGTCATAGGGATGCCTCCTCTTTACTCGGCGGGGTCAAAAATGCTCTGGTCGCGCTTGGCGTGCGCGCCGATGTTGTTGTATTCCAGCATCAGATACCCCTTGGCCCACTCGTCCAGCGCGGGGTCTGCGCCGTACTCGGCTGTGCTGCCGTCCACCTTCATGTAGTCGTTGGCGGCGGTCACAACGGGGGTGTTGTGCTTCATTTCCAGCAGGTACTCGTAGTAGTCGCTCAGGGGCAGACCCGCCTGCTGCAGCAGGGTGGGGGTCAGCATGACCATGTCCATGCGGTTCAGCGGGTCGGTGGTGCTGGTGGCGGCTGCCGTGTGCTCCAGCGGGTAGTTGGCCCAGATGAAAAACGGCGTGCTGCGCTCCAAAATCTGCAGCTCGTTGTCGGTTTCGGCAAAGCTGGGGTCGGCCACATGGCCTACAAAGCTGGGCGCGTGGTCACCGGCCATGGCCACAATGACCTTGCGGCCCGTCTTTTCGTACTGCGCGGTAAAGTAATCGCACAGCTCCTGCACGGCGGCGTCGGTCATCTTGATGCAGCTCAGGTACTCGTCCATCAGCGCATCGTAGTCGCCGTAGTCGGTGGCGGCGTGGACAATATCCAGCGACGCATCGTTCATATCGTAGTCGCCGTGGCTCTGGATGGAGACCAGGAAGCTGAACCGCGGCTTGTCCTCCGGCATGGCCTCGTACATCGTTTCCCAGTCGCGGTAGGTGGCCGAGTCGGTCTGGTACGGGCGGTCCCCGTAGGTCTCCTTCGTGGTAAAATCGCTCTGGAAATGGGTCTCGTCAAAGCCCAGCGCCAGCCAGGCGGAGTCGCGGCGGTAGTTGGAGTTCGTGTAGGGGTGGGCGGCCATCGTGGAGTAGCCCAGACCCTTGAGGTAGCTGACAACGCTGTTGGCGTTGTACAGGTTCAGCCAGTTGAACGGCGTGATGCTGGGCATCAGGATCAGCGAGTTGGAGGTCAGCATCTCGTACTCGGTGGAGTTTGTGCCGCCGCCCACATGGGGGCTGATCGTGTGGCCGTAGACCGAGTTGGGCAGGTTCTTGGTGACCGGCATGATGTCGGTGTCGGCCTGCAGGTCGGTGACAAGGTCAAAGTCGTAGAAGCTCTCGGACAGGATCAGCACAATGTCGGGGTAGTCCTCGGCGCTCTCGGGGCTGGCAGGGGCGATGTAGTCGTCGGCCTTGCGGGCGGTGTTCACCGCCGCGGCGTCGTTGTAGTTCTCCGGCTCAATGACAGGGTCGGCCATCAGGCTGGTGGCCTCAATCGTCCCGGCCAGATAGCCGTAGGTGTAGTAGGTGTTCTGCCACGCCCAGCCGTAGGTCGTCTTGGGCTTGATAGTCACGGGGCCGAAGTAGCCGAAGAACATGACCAGAAACACGCCCAGTGCGCTGCCCGCCGCCCGCACGCCGCGGGCCTTCCAGCTTGCGCGCTTAGGCGCACCCTTGACCAGCCGCGCCTGCACGAACGCAATCGCCAGAATCGGCAGGTAGAGCAGCGCGATCTTCACAACGTCCTGCGTGATTTTCAGGGTGTAGCTGCCCATGACCTCGGCGGCGGTGCCGAGGTTCAAAATGTCCTGGGGCATCAGCGCCGAGCCGTGCAGGTCGCGGGTGTAGTAGTTGATGAGTGCAATGATGGTGAACACCGCACCCGAAATGCCCGTTGCGCGGCTCCACTTGGCGAGCAGCGCAAACAAAATCAGCGTCAGGCAAAAGGCGGTCAGCGCGTTGAGCGGCGCGTAGAGCGGCCATTGAAGCTGCAAAAAGCTCTCGGTCACGCCGTCGGACAGCTCCAGCTGATAGCGGGAGATGAACCCCACCGCCACCGCCAGCAGGCAGGGGAGCACCCCCTGCAAGAGGAATTTCTTCCAGTTAAAGTTTTTCAAATGCTGCATAGGTGATGAATAAATACCTTTCTCTGTAAATTTTGTACATAACTATACATAATATATTATAACACGACACCACAAAAAAAGAAAGAGGTGCAAGCAGCACCTCTTTGGATATAGAATGATGTTTGTCCGGAATACGGATATTACAATACGCCTGCCCGTAGGGAGCGGCATATATGCCGCCCGCACCTCCCGGCCAGCACCCGCCAACCATCCACCACCCCGTAGGGGCCGGGCATGCCCGGCCCGCAACCCTGCGTCGCCGCCTGTTACTGGTTTGCATCGTAGGGAGGGGTCTTGACCCCTCCGCGGGGCGTCGAGGACGCCGCCCCCTACA
>ERZ772818.1748-NODE-1748-length-18129-cov-4.671683_pt1 | contig 18129 bp, 11 predicted proteins | sample MGYA00580837_ERZ772818 | MGnify/ENA primary metagenome ERZ772818 (study PRJEB29015, sample SAMEA2737671) | human gut metagenome | biome: human gut; feature: human-associated habitat; material: faeces | place: China | collected 2012 ...
CGGTACTGGCGGGTATTATGGCCATTGTGGCCGTCAAGACCTTTAGCTGGCATAGCGTTCAGCCCGGAACGCTGAAAAACGCGCCGGTGGCTGAAACCGTCGTGATGCTGGTGACGGTTGTGGCAACGGTTTACACCGGCAACCTGGCGATTGGCGTGCTGGGCGGGATTGTGATGATGTTCATCCTCCCTGCCCGACTTAAGCAAAAAGCACTGGCTACAGAAGAAAAATCGTCGCCAGTCCAAGAAAAATAAAGAAACCGCCGGTATCGGTAATGGCGGTGATCATCACGCTCGACCCCACCGCGGGGTCGCGCCCCAGCCGGGTCATCGTCAATGGGATAATCACGCCCATCATCGCCGCCACCAGCAGGTTCAGCACCATCGCCAGCATCATGACCCCGCCCAGCGCCATATCATCGTACAGCCACCAGGTAATGCCGCCCATGATGCCGCCCCAGACCAGGCCGTTAATCAGCGCGACGCCCATCTCCCTGAAAATCAGCCACGAAAAATTACCCGGCTGAATGTTTTCCAGCGCCAGGGCGCGAACGATCATGGTGATAGTCTGGTTGCCGGTGTTCCCGCCGATCCCCGCCACAATCGGCATCAGCGACGCCAGGGCCACCAGCTGGGAAATGGTATGTTCGAAGCCGTCAATAACGCGGGACGCCACGAACGCGGTGCATAAATTGATGGCGAGCCACGCCCAGCGGGTTTTGACGGCCTTGCCGACGGAGGCATGAACATCGTCTTCGGCACTGATCCCGCCAAGGGCACGCAGGTCGTTATCGGTCTCTTCATAGACCACGTCAACGATCTCATCGATGGTCAGACGCCCCATCAGCTTGCCCACCGAATCCACCACCGCCGCGCTCACCAGGTCATCACGTTCGAAAGTACGCGCCGCTTTTTCGGCATCGTCTTCCGGCGAGAAGACCATCGGCTCGGTTTCCATGACCTCACTCACCCGCTGCTGGGTGCTGTTCAGCAGGATCGTTTTCAGCTCCAGCTCCCCGAGCAGGGTTTTATCCCGCGAGGTGACGAACAGTTTATCGGTGTTGTCCGGCATACTGCCCAGGCGACGAAGATAGCGCTGCACCGTCCCCAGGGTGACGTCCGGACGCACGGTGATGACGCCAAACTCCATGATCGCGCCGACGCTGTTTTTCTCGTAGTGCATCACCTGACGCACGCGCGCCCGCTCTTCGGCAGGCAGGGAAGCCAGCAGGCGTCCGGTCAGGTTGCGCGGAAGATGCTGAACGAGGTAAATCTGCTCATCGATATCCAGCGTTTGCAGTGCGTCAAGAATGTCCCGGTCGCTCATCTCATCGATAAGGTCATCCCAGACGTTTTCCGAGGCTTCCAGCAGCACCTGACCGCGCTCGTGATCCTGCACCAGCCGCCACAGGGCGTGGCGCTCCTCGGAAGGCAATGCCTCCAGGGTGTCCGCCAGATCCGGAGGTGGTAAATGTGCAACCAGCGCACCTACCTCAGCAATATCGTCGGCCAGCGTGCCGACATCATATTGCTCAGCCAGGGTTAGCTTACCCAATAACGTTGACGTGACCGCTTTATCGGTCGTCAGGAGCCAGATGAGCCGCGCACGCTCCTGGTCACGCTGCCTGGCGCTGTTTTTCTTTAATACCGACATCAATCATAAATCCATTAAATGAGTTGGCGTTAAGCATAGCGCGGGGATATGTAAATAAGAATAAACGGCGGGTCGGGATGGAGAAAAAAACGGCATATATGAAAAATTAGTGTGCCGGGGTTCACCCGGCACAATTGCAATCAGGCCGTACGCGCCACCGCGTCCCGTGACGCCGCATCGCGCTCATCGCCGGTCAGCTCGCTCAGCTTGCCGTCGCGCATCTCCAGCAGACGGTCGGCGTGAATGAAGTAGTGATCGTCATGGCTGATGGCAAAAATGGTTTTTCCCATCGCCTGCATCAGCGGCAGCAGGACCTGATAAAACTCGCGACGGAAGTGCGGGTCCTGATCGGCGGCCCATTCATCCAGAAGGATGATGTCGCGCTCTTCGGCCAGCGCCAGCAGCAGCGCCACGCGCTTCTTCTGCCCTTTCGACAGCTTGAGATTCAGGATTTTGCCATCCTGAAGCTCCAGCTTGTGCGACATTTGCAGGTGCGCAAGCCACTTCTCCACCAGCGCCGGATCCGCCTGCTGCCCTTCCGGTCCCAGCAGCCGGTCGAACAGCCAGACGTCGGTAAATACCGCCGAGAAGAGCTTGCGGTAGTCCTCCGGTTTCTCCGCGCTCAGCGCTTTACCATCCAGCAAAATTTCACCCGACTGCGGCTGGTAGAGGCCCGTCAGCAGCATCGCCAGCGTGGATTTGCCGCTGCCGTTACCGCCGATCAGGAACAGCAGTTCGCCGCGGTGAATGGTCAGGTTGATCGGCCCCACTGAGAAGGCGTTATCCTGATAGCGGAAGGTAACGTTACGCAGCTCCAGCGTTTGCCAGTTCGGGAAGGCCTGCGGGCGCGGGAACTCAGCCTTAAACGGCGCAAGGTCGAACTTCTTCAGCTTGTTGAAGGCCACCTGTGCGCTCAGCAGCGTCGGCAGTGCGCCAACGGCCGACAGCAGCGGCGTGCGTAAAAACAGCAGCGTCAGGGAGTAGGTTGCCGCCACGTTGGTATCCGCCCACCCCAGGCTGTTCGCCATCCAGAACACCAGGCCAATCGCGCCCAGCATCATGATGTTGGACCAGTTCACGGCGCTCAGGTGGAACGTATCGGCGCGAATAATGTGATGACGATATTCGTGCGCATCCGGGATATAGAGATGGTTGAAGATATGTTCGGCGCGCTCGCGGTTCAGCGTCAGCTCTTTACGCCCTTCCAGCACCGTCTGGTAATCGTTATAGAGCTTGTCTTCCGTTTCGCGCAGCACCGCCATGTGCTTATAGACGCGTGATACCAGCAGGAACCCGCCCCAGATGGTAATAACAATCCACAGCGCCGTTACCGCCAGCATTTTGCTGGAGAGCCAGGCGAGATAGGCTGCCGAGCCAAAGGTCAGGATGATCCCCTGCACCAGCTCCGGCAGGCGCACAAAGGCGATGGTAATGGCGCGCACATCGCTGGTCAGCCCCGCCAGCAGAGAAGCACTTCCCAGCTGTTCGATGCGTTCCACTTGAGTATCAAGGATCCGTTTGATGAACTCACTGCGCAGACGGAAAACGAAGTGGTGGCCGAGCGCGGTCAGCGCCAGCTGTGACCCGAGCGTGACTGCCATCAGCAGCAGCAGTAAACCCAGAAATTCCGGCAGGACGGAGAGTGACGTGTCGACCATTTCGATCAAACGCACGTTAATGAAGGCAATCAGGCCGATCCCCAGCGCCGCGCTGGCAAGGCTTAACGCCATCACCGCGATAAAAGGCCAGCGATACTGCCGCCAGACAAGAAGAAGTAGTTGCATGCAGAGCAATCCGGACAAGAAAAATCAGCCAGCAGTGTAAACTGCCTTTCACACACATCAAGAATAATTCTTATTTTTATTCTCTGTACGCTGCCTGGCGGAACGTGAGGTTGTAGCGAAACGCCCCCGCCACCGGGTGATCGCCTGGTTTAAGCGGCTGAATACCGTGATAAAAAAGCCGTGATTCCCCGCCCCAGACCACCACATCGCCATGCTCCAGCATCAGCCGTTTGAGCGGGTCGTTGCGCCGCAGGCCGCCAAACTGAAAGACAGCGGGCAGCCCAAGGGATACCGAGACAATCGGCGCGCGCAGGTCCGGCTCGTCCTTATCCTGATGCAAGGAGAGCTTTGCCCCAACGGCATAGCGGTTAATAAGACAGGCATCGGGTCGAAAATCAGGATAGCCGGCCGCCACGGCGGCATCATGACACAGCGCCTGAAACGCCTCCGGCATCGGCGGCCACGGCTGATCCGTCAGCGGATCGTACGCGGCATATACATAGCCCCGCTCATTCGTCGCCCATCCCAGTTCGCCGCAGTTGGTCATCGCCACGGACATGGTATACCCGCCTGGCGTAACCATATGGCGAAACGGCGAACGGGCGGTGACGGCTTTAATGCCGTCGAACAGCGCCGCCGCGCGGGAAAGCGCGAAGCGTCTCAGGATCGTCGCCCCCGGCGCGAGCGACTCCTGCCAGGGTTCAGCATCAGCAAAAAGATCGAGCATTATTCCTCCGGGTTGTTCGCCTCACGTTTCAACAATAGCATCTTACGCGCTGCTCCCCAGCGATAACCCGACAGCGCACCGTCGTTACGCACCACGCGGTGACAGGGGATGACTATCGCCAGTTTGTTGGCACCGCAGGCCCCCGCCACGGCACGTACGGCATTGGGTTTACCAATGGCCTTCGCCACCTGCTGATAGCTTGCCGTTTCACCGCAGGGGATAGCCCGCAGCGCCTGCCAGACCTGCTGCTGGAAGGCGGTACCACGGATATCCAGCGGCAGCGTCAGCGGCGTCGCGCGGCTGTCGACAGAGGCAATAACCTGACGAACACGCCCGGCAAACGCGCCTTCCATCGGTTCACGGACGGCAAGCGGAAACAGTGACAGCAGTTCAGCCGTCAGCCCGGCATCGTCATCACCCAGCAGTATTGCGCAGATCCCGCGCTCGCTTTCGGCCACCAGACAGCGGCCCAGCGAGCAATCACTGATGGCATAGCGGACCGCAGCCTCTCCGTTGCGGTACTGTTTTGCCGTCATGCCCAGCGCGCCATCGGCTTTACGGTAGTAGCTGCTGCCGTCCGGGAAGCCAGCGGCCAGTACGGCGTCGGTGATTTTACCGCCCTGTGCAAGCAGGCTGCGCAGGCGTTGTTCACGCGCGGCCTGCTGCCATGCTTTCGGCGTCATGCCGGTGAAGGATTTAAACAAGCGGTGGAAATGGAACGGACTCATGGCAACCTGCTGCGCCAGTGCCTCCAGGTTCAGCGCGGCATCCTGTTCAAGCAGTCGACAGGCCAGCGCAATGTTGGCCTTTTTCTGCGCCATAGGGTCGACCTGGTCCGGCCTACAGCGCTTACAGGGGCGGAAACCCGCCTGCGCGGCCTGGTGAGCATCAGGATAAAAGCAGACATTTTTACGCAGCGCGTGGCGGGCGCGGCAGGACGGACGACAATAAATGCCGGTCGTCTGCACGGCAAAGACAAACTGGTTATCCGCACGCGGATCGCGGACCAGTACGGCCTGCCAGCGATCCTCATCGGTAAGATAGGTTGTGTTTTTCATTATCGGCTCCTCTTACAAGCATACGCTCAGCTTGCCTGAACGCCACCGAACAAAAACCCGCAACCTTGCTTTTTAATTTTTTTCGCTCACCAGGAAGCTGTTGAACTGCGGCGAACTCCAGGTTTTAAACCCGTCAGCCTCTTTAGTGATCATATAGACGGCCAGCCCTTCCTGACGCACCACCTCTTTGGCCTTCTCCGTGCCGAGCACCATCAATCCGGTATCCCAGGCATCCGCCTCCAGCGCGGTTGGGGCTATCACCGTCACGGACACCAGGTTATGGGTAATCGGGCGTCCGGTTTGCGGATCAATCACGTGCGAGATACGTTTGCCATCCAGCTCGTAATAGTTGCGGTAGCTTCCGGAGGTGCTGATACCATGCCCGTTGATGTCGACAATCGCCTGCACCGCGTTTTGCTGATCGGTTGGTTTTTGGATGGCCACTCGCCACGGCCTGCCGCTGGCGTTCATGCCCCGGCTGACGAGCGCGCCCCCGACGGAAACCAGATAACGCGGAATGCCTTCCTGCGCCATCAGGGCCGCGAGATGATCCGCAGCATACCCCTCGCCTACCGTGGAGAGATCCACAAACAGGTCGGGAATATCTTTTTGCAGGTATTGCTGACCATACTGGGAGATCACCGCCAGATGCTGTAACCCTGTACGCGCGCGGGCGTCGTCGATGGCGGCTTGATCGGGTGTAGTCACCGGCTGCTTGTTGGGGCCAAATCCCCACAGGTTCACCAGCGGCCCCACGGTCACATCCATTGCGCCGTTGGTTTTGTAGCCCACGCGCATGGCTTCCGTGACGATATCGGCCATTGCTTCGCTCACCGGCCACAGCGAGGTGCTGCTGGAGCGATTGAAACGCATCAGCGCTGAGTCATTTTTATAGGTAGAGAGTAGCTGATCGTCGGCATCCAGCTGCGCCTGAATTTTACCGCGTAATTCTTCAGCGCGGGATTTATCAATATCCATCACGCTGACGCGCCAGAAGGTCCCCATGGTTTTCCCTTCCAGCACCGTCGCGGCGGGTACGTCGATTTTTGCGGGCTGTGTGGAAGAGTCACACGCGGTCAGGAGTAAAAAAGTCGCCAGAACGCTGGCGCGTAAAAAAGTCATATCCATTGGTTATTATCCTCATGCCAGGGCGGCAAGAGTACACTAAAACAGCGTATTTGTAAGACCCTAAAAAAGCATGAAAAAAGGGGCCTGTTGGCCCCTTTGTCGCTGTATGAGCAATTAGAACTGGTAAACCAGACCCAGCGCGACGATATCGTCAGTACCGATACCTGCTGCGCGAGTGAAGTCGTTCTCATCAACCAGGTTGATTTTGTAATCAACGTAGGTGGACATGTTTTTGTTGAAGTAGTAAGTCGCGCCAACATCAACATATTTCAGCAGATCCTGGTCGCCGTAGCCGTTTTCCAGGTCCTTACCTTTAGATTGCAGGTACGCCACGGATGGACGCAGACCGAAGTCAAACTGATACTGCGCAACCACTTCGAAGTTCTGCGCTTTGTTAGCCCAGCCCAGGTCGCCCGCACGGGTCGCGTTGTAAGTCTGAGTATACTGTGCAGCCAGGTAGATGTTGTTCGCGTCATATTTCAGACCACCGGTGTAGGTCTCTGCGCGATCGCCTTCACCGTAGTAGCCCGCAGCGTTCTGGTCAGCAGTACGTTTAGAACTGGTGACTGCCGTACCGATAGCGAAGCCTTCGCCCAGATCATAGGTCAGAGAGCCGCCGTAGCCATCACCGTTCTGACGCAGTGCCTCACGACCGTTGTTGGTCTGGCCTTCGCCGCTTGCGCTGCCGTTTTTACCCTGGTACTGCAACGCGAAGTTCAGACCATCAACCAGACCGAAGAAGTCCTGGTTACGGTAGGTCGCGAAGCCGTTACCACGCTGCTGCATGAAGTTGTCAGAACCGTAGGTATCGCCGCCGAATTCCGGCAGAACGTCGGTCCAGGAAGTTACATCGTAAACAACGCCGTAGTTACGACCATAGTCGAATGAACCCGCATCAGCGAATTTCAGACCTGCGAACGCCACACGCGTCCATGAGTTGTTTTCGTTCTCACCAGAGTTACCCTGGATCTGGTATTCCCACTGGCCGTAACCGGTCAGCTGGTCGTTAACCTGAGTTTCGCCTTTGAAGCCCAGACGCATGTAGGTCTGGTCGCCGTCTGCACTGTCGTCATCAGAGAAATAGTGCAGGCCATCCACTTTACCGTACAGATCTAATTTGTTGCCGTCTTTGTTATAAATTTCAGCCGCATTTGCTGCGCCTGCCACCAGCAGAGCTGGTACCAGGAGGGACAGTACTTTAACTTTCATTTTATTAACCCTCTGTTATATGCCTTATTATTTACCACTGCTTACTGGTCAACCCTCTTAACCAGTCGGCAAGTTCATTCTCCTCAAAAATGCAGAATAATCCAACAGGAATATGATACGAAAACTTTGAAGATGTTTCACTTTACCATCAAGATGTTTCAATTTGTAAATTTGGAGGAACTTTTACAGAGCATTAATAGTTTAAAAATATAGCACGGATAATCAAAACAAAAATATATCGCATTAAATTCAGCAAATTGCCGTAAAAAACAGTACAGCACTGAATGACAAAAAAATTCCCTTCAACACCACTAAAATAACCCTCGCTATCATCATTAACTTTATTTATTACCGTCATTCAGTTCTGAATGTCTGTTTATCCCTAATTGAACCGGATGCTTCGCATTCGGTTTTTTTTTACCTTTCTTTACGTCACCCTACATTTAATGTGCTACCGCTGGGTAATGATAACGACTATTAACTAAATCCCGAATACGGCTTGCACTTAATTGTTTTTATGCTATCGAAATTAATTTCTTGTTTATTCGTGCTATTTTTCTGCCGGTGCGGCGGCTTATTTATACATTTCACGGGGTTTTGTACACCTTTCACGCGGGGACATTGAAGCCGGTTACCCGGATAAAAAGTCAAGGTTATACCGATAACGACGCTGGAAATTCAGTTATTACCCTTTATACTGCCCTATCCCATTACCGCGCGGCCATTACGGGTTAAACACATCGATGAGTCAGACTGAAACTACCGCCCCGAGCAAATTCTCCCTTCTACCGGGCAGCATCACCCGTTTCTTTCTTCTGTTGATCGTTGTGCTGTTAGTCACAATGGGAGTGATGATCCAGAGCGCCGTTAACACCTGGCTTAAAGATAAAAGCTATCAAATCGTCGATATCACCCATGCGGTGCATAAGCGCATTGATACGTGGCGCTATGCGACCTGGCAAATCTACGACAATATCGCTGCCGCGCCCGCCACCTCATCAGGCGAAGGGTTGCAGGAAACGCGCCTTAAGCAGGATGTGTATTACCTTGAAAAACCGCAGCGCAAGACGGAAGCCCTGATTTTCGGCTCGCACGACAGCGCAACGCTTGAGATGACGCAGCGGATCTCCTCCTATCTGGACACCCTGTGGGGCGCCGAGACCGTACCGTGGTCCATGTATTACCTGAACGGTCAGGACAACAGCATGATCCTGATCTCGACCCTGCCGCTTAAGGATCTCTCGTCGGGCTTTAAAGAGACCACCGTTGGCAGTATTGTCGATTCCCGTCGGGCAGAAATGCTGCAACAGGCCAACGCGCTGGACGAGCGCGAAAGTTTCTCGTCATTACGCCGTCTTGCCTGGCAGAATGGTCACTACTTCACGCTGCGAACCACCTTTAACCAGCCGGGCCATCTGGCGACCGTGGTTGCCTTCGACCTGCCGATTAACGATCTCATCCCACCGGATATGCCGCTGGACAGCTTCCGTCTGGAGCCAGACAACAGCACCCAAAATATGCGCTCGCCGTCGGATAAAGAAGGCGCGGACAGCGTAGCCATCTCATTTAATGGCTCAAAGATTGAGATTGCCTCATCGCTCAACTCAACCGGTATGCGTCTGGTGTGGCAGGTGCCTTTTGGCACCCTGATGCTTGATACCCTGCAAAACATTCTGCTGCCGCTGCTGCTGAATATCGGCCTGCTGGCGCTGGCGCTGTTTGGCTACAGCACCTTCCGTTTCCAGTCGGGCCGCCAGAGCGACTCGACGTCGGTATCAGCCGGGACCAGCAACGAGCTGCGCATTCTTCGTGCCCTGAATGAAGAGATTATTTCCGTGCTGCCGCTTGGGGTGCTCGTTCACGATCAGGAGGCAAACCGCACGGTAATGAGCAATAAAATTGCCGATCACCTTCTGCCGCATCTTAACCTGCAAAATATTACGGCCATGGCGGACCAGCATCAGGGTGTCATCCAGGCCACCATTAATAATGAACTGTATGAGATCCGTCAGTTCCGCAGTCAGGTCGCGTCGCGCACGCAAATCTTCATCATTCGCGATCAGGATCGCGAAGTGCTGGTGAATAAAAAGCTCAAGCAGGCGCAAAGACTGTACGAGAAAAACCAGCATGGCCGCGCCGCGTTTATGCAAAATATTGGCGATGCCTTTAAACAGCCGTTGAAGTCACTCGCCACGCAGATTGCTGATCTGAGCACGCCAGAAAGCCGACAGCTAAGCAGCCAGGCCGATTCACTGGTTCGTCTGGTGGACGAAATCCAGCTTGCGAACATGCTGGAGAATGACATCTGGAAGGGCACCCCTACGCTCTTCTCCATCCAGGACCTGATTGATGAGGTGGTGCCGGAAGTCCTGCCGGTGATCAAGCGCAAGGGACTCCAGCTGCTGATCAACAACCATTTACCGGCCAACGACGAACGTCATGGCGATCGCGATGCCCTGCGTCGCATCCTGATGATGTTGATTCAGTATGCCGTCACCACGACGCAGATCGGCAAGATCACCCTTGAAGTCAGCACCGATGAGTCCACCGACGATCGTCTGACGTTCCGCATCCTGGATACGGGCGAAGGCGTGACCGTGAGCGAAATTGATAACCTGCACTTCCCGTTCCTGAACGATACCCAGCGCGACCACTACGGTAAGGCGAATGCCCTCACCTTCTGGCTTTGCGATCAGCTGGCGCGTAAGCTGGGCGGTCATCTGAACATTAAGGCGCGCGAATCCCTCGGCACCCGCTACTCTTTACACGTTAAAATGGCGGCGAATCCACAGGAAGAGGATGAAGAGCGTCTGCTGGACGATGTGGTGGTGATGGTGGATGTGACCTCCAGTGAGATCCGAAATATCGTCGTTCGTCAGCTGGAAAACTGGGGTGCGTCCTGCATTACCCCGGACGAAAGGCTCGCGAGTCAAGAATTTGATCTATTTTTAACTGATAATCCGTCTAATCTTACTGCCTCAGGCTTGCTTTTAAGCGATGATGAGCCAGGCGTGCGGAAAATCGGCCCTGGGCAGCTGCGCGTCAACTTTAATATGAGCAATGCAATGCAGGAAGCTGTATTACAACTGATTGAAGAGAATCTGGCGCAGGAAGAGATCCTGGAGTCACCGTTAGGCGGCGATGAAAATGCCGAACTCCATGCCAGCGGATATTATTCGCTCTTCGTTGATACAGTACCAGATGATGTTAAGCGGTTGTATACTGAGTCCGCTGCGCAGGATTTTGCAGCGCTGGCACAGACAGCACACCGGCTTAAAGGGGTGTTTGCCATGCTTAATCTGGTTCCCGGCAAGCAGTTATGTGAAACGCTGGAACATCTAATTCGTGAGAAAGATGCCTCTGGCATTGAAAAATACATCAGCGACATTGACGCTTACGTCAAGAGCTTGCTGTAGCAAGGTAGCCTTATACATGAACAATATGAACGTAATTATTGCCGATGACCATCCGATTGTACTGTTCGGTATTCGCAAATCACTTGAACAGATCGAGTGGGTGAATGTAGTCGGTGAATTTGAAGATTCCACAGCCCTCATTAACAACCTGCCTAAACTTGATGCGCACGTGCTCATTACCGATCTCTCCATGCCTGGAGATAAATACGGTGATGGGATCACGCTCATCAAATACATTAAACGCCACTTCCCGGACATTTCGATCATTGTTCTGACCATGAACAATAACCCGGCGATCCTGAGCGCCGTTCTGGATCTCGATATTGAAGGGATTGTGCTGAAACAAGGCGCACCTACCGATCTGCCAAAAGCGCTGGCGGCGCTACAGAAAGGGAAGAAATTCACTCCTGAGAGCGTCTCACGCCTGCTTGAAAAAATCAGCGCGGGTGGTTATGGCGACAAGCGTCTCTCGCCTAAAGAGAGTGAAGTTCTGCGTCTGTTCGCTGAAGGTTTCCTGGTCACTGAAATCGCCAAGAAGCTGAACCGCAGTATTAAAACCATCAGTAGCCAGAAAAAATCCGCGATGATGAAGCTGGGTGTGGATAACGATATCGCCCTGCTGAACTATCTCTCTTCCGTGACGCTGAGCGCAACGGACAAAGACTGATCTTCGCTGTCTATGCCGGGTGGCGCTCGCGCTTACCCGGCCTACAAACCCCGCAGGCCCGCGCAAGCGCAGCGCCGCCGGGCACATAAAAAAGGCCCTTTCGGGCCTTTTTTATTGTCTCGCTTTTCGTACCCGCTCCGCATAGACGGATAGCGTCTGCTTCAGTACATCCAGCGTGACCGGCTTCGACAGGCAGCTGTCCATTCCCGACTCCAGACAGCGCTGCTTCTCCTCCGCCAGCGCGTTGGCTGTCACCCCCACCACCGGCAGCGTCAGCCCCAGCTGTCGGATACGCTGCGTCAGACGGTAGCCGTCCATGTTAGGCATGTTCACATCGCTGAGCACAATATCAATATGGTTCTTACTTAAGACATTCAGGGCATCCACGCCATCATTGGCCGTTTTACACTGATAGCCCAGAGAGCCAAGCTGGTCTGCGAGCAGACGACGGTTAATCGGATGATCGTCGACGACCAGAATCATCATATCGTCGTTCACCGACGCCAGCTCATCAGGGGAAGCCAGCACGGTGGCGCCGTCGCTGTCTTCAAGCTGCACGCTGTAAATGCGCGCCAGCAAGCCCAGCAGCTCGTGCGGTGTCGCCACGCTGTGCACCCATACCCCAGGCGAACGCTCAAGCGGAATACCGATATGACGGCGGCAGAACATCACCACGCCGCGCCCCGCCCATGCCTGCTCCGGCTCAACGTCGGTGATCAGCATGTCATCCGCGCCCGGCGTCTGGCCTTCGTAGCGCGAAACCCGCACGCCGCTGCTGGTCAGCATTGAGGTCAGGAAATCATGTAAGGAGGCGTTGTGCACCGCCAGCCAGCAGTGCTTATCGCTCAGGCCGTCGACCGTGGTTTTCGCCGGATAATGCGCCGAATAGAGCGGAATACGAATGGTGAACTGGCTGCCCATACCCGGCTCAGTATCGACGGAGATATCCCCGTCCATCATGCTGATTAGCTTCTCGCAAATCGCCAGACCTAGCCCGGTCCCCTGAAAATTACGCTGGACGCCGGTTCCCACCTGGAAGAACGGATCGAACAGGCGAACAACTTCTTTCGCCGGAATCCCCACCCCCGTGTCGCGCACGCGAATGGTCAGGTACTCCCCTGCCCGACACACGTGCAGCACAATACAGCCGATATCGGTGAATTTGATGGCGTTGCTCAGCAGGTTTGAGATGACCTGTTGCAGACGCATCGGATCGCCATGCAGCGTCAGCGGCACATCCGGCTCGATAAAGCAGTACAGCCCAAGCTGTTTACGCACCACCAGCGGCAGATAGTTGGCGCAGATATGGTTCATCACCTCGCGCGGGGAGAACTCGCGCGGCTCTATTTTCAACTGCTCGGATTCAATTTTAGAGAAGTCGAGAATATCGCTGATGATTTTCAGCAGCAGGCTGGACGAGTTGTTCATGGCCGTCACCAGCCGGTCGACCCCTTTCGGCAGCTCTTTGGTCTGGAGCAGATCGAGGTTACCGATAATACCGTACAGCGGCGTACGCAGCTCATGGCTGACGGTCGCGAGGAACATCGATTTCGACTGACTGGCCTGCTCCGCCGCCTGCGCCATATCCTGCAACGACTCTTCCATTTTCACGCGCGCAGAGACGTCCACCAGCACGCAAATCGCCACGTTTTCATTACGGTAGCGCGAATGGACAAAGCTGATTTGCAGGTTGGTGTGGGTGCTGGTCAGCACATCCACAAAGTTAACCTGTTGCCCACAGATGATCTGCGTTAACCGCTGACGGTCTTCATGCGTGAGCATGTTCAGGTAGTTATGGGCAAGCTCGTTACTGAGGATATTTGTCCCGTCCTGAGTACGCAGGATGCAGATCCCTACCGGCGCCGAGGCGACAATTTTACGGTTAAACTGCTCGTGCTCCTCCAGACGCTGAGCATCCGCCTCCGCCGGAATAAAGATCCGCCGCTCATACATTCTCGCCAGCATAAACAGCGCGACGCCTACCGCGATGTTCAGCAAAATGGCGTTAAGTATCAGGATGCGAATGCGCTCCAGGACCTTGTCCACCGGCAGCGAGTAGACAATGCTCAGCGACGATGGCGGTAAACTTTTCTTCAGCACCAGCTCGCGGAACCCGGAGGTATAGCCAAACCATGACCGCTCCTGCATCCAGCTGGGTTCCACCTTCAGGCGGTTTTCAGGCCCGGTAAGGGAGATGAGCGGATGGCCGTTTTCATCCAGAATGGTCACGCCCATCGGCAGACTGCCCGGCGTGAAGAAGTTTTCCATGCGGATGGTTTGTTCAATCCCCAGCAGCGCTTGCAGGCGGTTTCCGAGATAAACCGGAGTCAGGGCATAGAAATAGCCGACGCCCATGCGCGGCCCCTGGCTTATCCAGAAGATGTTGTTCCCGCGCTCTTCCTGAGGCGCATTGCGGTATTTCACTATGCGCTCATGCAGGCTTTTCAACGCGTCTTCACGTTCGACAGGCATATCCCGCAGGCCGAAATCTGCCATGCAGAGATTTTCGTTACTAATCAGGTAGACACGGTTCAGATCGTAAGCGGCCGAGAAGTTATCGCGCCAGTAGCGCATAAACCATGACAGGGACTCCAGTGAACCACGCCAGGCTTTGCCCATGGCGGAACAATCGGAATCCGGGAAGAGCGGTTCGAAATCAGGCACTTCGGTTTTTTCATCCCGACCGCGGATGGCAAGAATGCCGTTCTCCGCCGTCAGTCGATTCTCAGCAATATACTTAAGCTCTTTCATCACGTCAGACGTACGCTGGATATAGCGCTGAGCCTGATCCGAGCTCAAATTAAACTCCTGGCGGATCTCCGCTTCTTTCTGGTGTAACGCGTTAACGATGTAAAACACCGAGAGCAGTGCCACCAGCAACCATAGCAGTAGCGCAAGCGCCCGAAACAGATAGCGGGAGACTTTTAACGTGGTACGAAAGGAGACGAGGTATTTCAAAGGGGCGAGGCTCCGCCGTCGGGGTCAAAAAGAATGTGGTTAAGGTAGCGGTAAACGCGGCTTGTCGCAACGTTCACTTGTCTGCTTGCGCAAAACAAAAGGGCCGGAAACCGGCCCTTTATGCGTCAGGAGACGTTACTCGTCAGCGTCATCCGCTGCTTCATCATCGGTGTCCGCTTCCGGGGCGATTTCATCATCCCCTTCCGCGACGCTGCCGTCGATAGAGTCAAGCTCTTCGTCATCCACCGGCTCAGCAACGCGTTGCAGACCGACGACGTTTTCATCTTCCGCAGTGCGGATGAGGATAACGCCCTGGGTGTTACGACCTACCACGCTGATCTCTGACACGCGGGTACGCACCAGCGTACCGGCATCGGTGATCATCATGATCTGGTCCGCGTCGTCCACCTGCACCGCGCCAACAACGGAACCGTTGCGCTCGGTCACTTTGATGGAGATAACGCCCTGCGTGCCGCGTGACTTGGTTGGGTATTCACTTTCCGCCGTACGTTTACCGTAGCCGTTCTGGGTGACGGTCAGGATTGCGCCTTCGCCACGAGGAACGATCAGGGAAACAACGGAGTCTTCACCCGCCAGCTTGATACCACGCACGCCGGTCGCCGTACGACCCATTGCGCGCACGGCGTTCTCTTTAAAGCGCACCACTTTACCGGCGGCAGAGAAAAGCATCACTTCATCAGAACCGGACGTCAGATCCACGCCGATCAGTTCGTCGCCTTCGTTCAGGTTCACCGCGATAATCCCGGCGGAACGTGGACGGCTGAATTCGGTCAGCGCGGTTTTCTTCACGGTACCGCTCGCGGTCGCCATAAAGACGTTCACGCCCTCTTCGTACTCGCGTACCGGCAGTATGGCGGTGATACGTTCGTTCGCTTCCAGCGGCAGCAGGTTGACGATTGGACGTCCACGCGCGCCACGGCTTGCTTCCGGCAGCTGATAGACTTTCATCCAGTACAGACGGCCCCGGCTGGAGAAGCAGAGGATCGTGTCATGGGTGTTCGCCACCAGCAGACGATCAATGAAGTCTTCTTCTTTAATACGCGCCGCAGATTTGCCTTTACCGCCCCGACGCTGAGCTTCGTAGTCGGTCAACGGCTGATACTTCACGTAGCCCTGGTGAGACAGCGTCACTACCACGTCTTCGCGGTTGATCAGATCTTCAATGTTGATATCAGAGCTGTTGGCCGTGATTTCGGTGCGACGCTCATCGCCGAACTGATCGCGAACCAGCTCCAGCTCTTCACGGATCACTTCCATCAGGCGCTCTGCGCTACCCAGGATATGCAGCAGCTCGGCAATCTGCTCCAGCAGCTCTTTGTACTCGTCGAGCAGTTTTTCATGCTCAAGGCCGGTCAGTTTCTGCAAACGCAGATCCAGAATCGCCTGGGCCTGCTGTTCAGTCAGGTAGTACTGACCGTCACGCACGCCGAATTCCGGCTCCAGCCACTCAGGACGCGCAGCGTCATCGCCGGCACGTTCCAGCATCGCCGCCACGTTGCCCAGATCCCATGAACGCGCAACCAGCGACGCCTTCGCTTCTGCTGGCGTCGGCGCACGGCGGATCAGCTCGATGATCGGGTCGATGTTCGCCAGCGCAACGGCCAGTGCTTCAAGGATATGGGCACGGTCGCGCGCTTTGCGCAGTTCGAAGATGGTACGGCGAGTCACCACTTCACGGCGGTGACGCACGAACGCGCTCAGGATCTCTTTCAGGTTCATGATCTTCGGCTGGCCATGGTGCAGCGCAACCATGTTGATACCGAAGGAGACCTGAAGCTGAGTCTGGGAGTAAAGGTTGTTCAACACAACTTCACCCACCGCGTCGCGCTTGATTTCAATCACGATGCGCATACCGTCTTTGTCAGACTCGTCACGCAGCGCGCTGATGCCTTCAACGCGTTTTTCTTTTACCAGCTCGGCGATTTTTTCAATCAGTCGCGCTTTGTTCACCTGATACGGGATCTCGTGAACAATAATGGTTTCACGGCCGGTTTTGGCGTCCGCTTCCACTTCGGCGCGGGCACGGATGTAAATCTTGCCGCGACCGGTACGGTACGCTTCTTCAATACCGCGACGGCCATTGATGATTGCCGCCGTCGGGAAGTCCGGGCCAGGGATGTGTTCCATCAGCCCTTCAATGCTGATGTCTTCATCGTCAATGTAGGCCAGGCAGCCGTTGATCACTTCCGTGATATTGTGCGGCGGAATGTTGGTTGCCATACCGACGGCGATACCGGACGAACCGTTCACCAGCAGGTTTGGGATCTTCGTTGGCATGACGTCAGGAATTTTTTCCGTGCCGTCGTAGTTATCAACGAAATCAACCGTCTCTTTTTCCAGGTCAGCCATCAGCTCATGGGCAATCTTCGCCAGACGGATTTCCGTATAACGCATTGCCGCGGCGGAGTCGCCGTCGATAGAACCAAAGTTACCCTGACCATCTACCAGCATGTAACGCAGCGAGAAGGGCTGCGCCATACGGACAATGGTGTCGTACACCGCGGAATCACCATGAGGATGGTATTTACCGATTACGTCACCAACGACACGGGCAGATTTTTTGTAGGCTTTATTCCAGTCATTGCCCAATACGTTCATGGCGTATAGTACGCGACGGTGTACCGGCTTCAGGCCATCGCGGACGTCCGGCAGCGCACGGCCAACAATGACCGACATCGCATAGTCCAGATAGGAGCTTTTCAGCTCTTCCTCGATGTTAACCGGTGTAATTTCTCTCGCAAGGTCGCTCATCTAACCGCTATCCCTCTACTGTATCCCGGATTCAAAGGTCGCAAATTATAACACAGCCGCGGTGATACAGGTAAACCTATACGCTTTATTCACAGGGATTGCCTGATATACTCATTTGTCTTGCTAAATAAGGAGTAAAAGCGCCCATGAATGCCGAAAAATCCCCGGTGGCTCACAACGTTGACCACGAAGAGATTGCCAAATTTGAAGCGGTGGCGTCCCGCTGGTGGGATCTCGAAGGTGAGTTCAAACCTCTGCATCGTATTAACCCGCTGCGTCTGGGCTATATCGCGGAGCGTTCCGGCGGTCTGTTCGGTAAGAAAGTGCTCGACGTCGGCTGCGGCAGCGGCATCCTGGCGGCTTTTCATGGAGAGATAATCCGCCTTGCTTTGCTGGAACTTCTTTTGTGAAGCTGCCTGTTCGGCGGAAAGTGCCTTTTGACGCTCGTATTCCGCCAGAAGATATTCCGCCTGTGCATGACTGTCAAGATAAGTCTGTTGCAGGGTAATGAATTCCGGATTTTCCAAGGTGGCAATAACTGCGTTTTTAGCTATATGTTGTCCGGGCAACAGAGAGGTGTGCTTGACTACTCCACCCATAGTCAATGCTATAGTCGCCTGTCGTTGGGGGGGAAGGACAATGCGCCCGTTGAATGAAACCTGATTCGGTTTTGAAGTCGCGGAAGTGACGGCATCCACTTCGGGTTGTTTCGCCACGGTGTCTGCCGCAACTTCCGTTGCGGAAATCACAACGGATT
>ERZ772818.1755-NODE-1755-length-18076-cov-11.275678_pt1 | contig 18076 bp, 11 predicted proteins | sample MGYA00580837_ERZ772818 | MGnify/ENA primary metagenome ERZ772818 (study PRJEB29015, sample SAMEA2737671) | human gut metagenome | biome: human gut; feature: human-associated habitat; material: faeces | place: China | collected 2012 ...
GCTTCAGTTCGCGTGTGGCATTCAGTGCATCCACCGTGTTGCGTGCAAACCGCGACAATTCACGAGTGACAATCAAGTCAAAGCGGTGTTCCTTTGCGTGCTCTATCATCCGCATAAATGATGGACGTTTCTTCATTTGGGTACCGGTTATGCCTTCGTCTATGTACTGCGCTACAACGGTCCAGTTAGAATTGCGCAATGCAAGGTCTGTATACCATTCCATCTGATTTCCCAGCGCAGATAGCTGTTCCCCATGTTCTGTTGAAACACGACCATAAAACACCACCCTACGCGGTCGATTCTTGTAATTTCCAATATAGTCTGTCATTTCGAACGCCTCCTTGTTCTTTCATTGTACAAGGGGCAAATTCATAAGGGAAATGTACAAAAACACTGGTACACTTGCCATCCTTGTATGAGCGTTGCTGCTCTATACTATAAGAGTACGTTCTCTTGATTTTTTTCCACAATCACTATTTTTAGTTCATTGCACTTGACATACATCAAGTAGCCATGCCACGCGGATAGCATTTTTCAGAACATATGAAACAGGGCGCGTTTACGCCGCGGACATGGAGGATATACTCCGGAATCAGGAGCGGATATGGCAGGCGGCAAGCGGTATCCTTTCCCGGCTTGCCACCATAAAATAATGGGGTATTTATCCCATGCGGGGCGGCTTGCTGCGAGGTAAGCCGCCCCTGCTTTTTTTGCGGTCCGGCATCCTTGCAGGGCAAGGCAGCTTCCTGTATGCTGAAAGCAGAAACAAACAAAACTGGAGGGATATTGATATAGGTAACTTTTCTCTGAACACTTCGCCGGATGCCTTGTGTTTCTTCGGATATTCGTATATAATGTATCATGTTGAGTATTATCCATGCGGAGGTGCGGTATGAACGGGATCAAGGGCTATATCTCCATTCGGGAGGCGTCCTACCGTTGGGGCGTGTCAGAGCGGCGGGTCAATCAGTATTGCGCCGAGGGGCGGATTCCCGGCGCGTCCCGGTTCGGGCGCTCATGGGCGATCCCGGAAAACGCGGAAAAGCCGTCCGACCCGCGCTTTCAGGAACAGCGCCGCGATCCCGACAGGACAAGCACCTGACGGATACCCCTCTGCATTTTAGCATCCGCAAAAAGGAAGTGAACGCTATGGCCTGCGACGAGGTTTTTTACCGCCAATATCTGAACGGCGACGATGCGGGGCTGGAGGCCCTGATGGAAAAATACGGCGATCCTCTGACTGTGTACCTAGACGGCTACCTGCACGACATACACGAGGCGGAGGAACTGATGCTGGATGTGTTCGCCTATCTGTTCACGAAAAAGCCCCGCATCCGGGAAGGTAGCTTCAAGGCGTATTTGTACAAGGCGGCGCGGCACATGGCGCTGCGCCATAGAAGCAAACGAAGGCTGATGTTCAGCTTAGACGCGCTGACCGATGAGCCGGACGGGCAGCTGCTGGCGGAGGAGGTCATCGGCACGGCGGAGCGCAACCGCATCCTGCATGGCTGTATGGGTGAAATGAACCCGGACTATCGGGAGGTTTTGTATCTGACCTATTTTGAGGGGATGAGCTACGCGCAGGCGGCGGAGGTCACGGGAAAAACCGTGAAGCAGATCACCAATCTGGTGTATCGCGGAAAAGAGAGCTTGCGCAAACTATTGGAACGGGAGGGAATCACAAATGCGGAGCCATGAAGAACGCTTTGCGGAAACAAAGCGGCGCATCGCCGCAAGACAGCGCAGGGAACAGCGGCGACGCAGTACGATCACCACACTTTCTGCGGCGGCTGCGTGCCTTGTGCTGATCGTGGGTGTGTCCTTTGCCATGCCCGGTATGGTTGCGGGGGTCCGCCCCGGCGATTTCGCGGGCTATGAAACCGCTGCCAGTATGTATGGCGGCGGCGCGGCGTTGGGGTATATTGTCATCGGGCTTTTGTCCTTTCTTTTGGGCGTGTGCGTGACTGTTCTGTGCTTCCGGCTTCGGCAGATAAATCGGGAGGACAGTCAGGATAGGGAAGACGAGGGGCGGCATGGAGCTGATTGAGAACCTGTTGCAATTATTGATCACGTTCGTCGGCGCACTGCTTTCGGGCATTTCCTACCGGAAAAGCGGACGACAGGCATATTTCCTGCTGCTGTGCTTCTACGGCTGCTTTGCCCTTGGCGCGCTCTACTGGACGCTGTATCTGCTGCTGTTCGATACCACGCCCCGGGTCTTTTATGTCTCGGAGTTCGGCTGGGTGGCCAGCGTAATTTTCCTGCACATTTTGCAGGCCACGCTGGCCGGAACAGAGGAACGCGGCTTCCGCTGCCGCAGGGCCTGGCTTGCGCCTGTGTTCGGCGTGCCGCTGCTGGCGTTCTACTGCACCTTCGGGGACATCCTCTCCAACCTGATCTGGTGCGGCATGATGGTATGGCTCTCCTTCTGCGCCATTCGCGGGCTTGTCTATGCGAAAACGCAGACAGGCGCGGCGCGGAATATGCGGTACTTCCACATCGGCGTGCTGTGCTTTGCGTTCTCGGAGTACCTGCTTTGGACGGTGGGTTGCTTCTGGCCGAACACCTCCCCGGACAGCCCCGCCTTCTGGTGCGATATGCTGCTGACGTTTGCCATTCTGGGGCTGCTGCCCGCCACGAGAAAGGCGGTGGAAGCATGACCTACATCGAAAATATCTTCCTCTGCATGGTGTCTCCCCTGCTGGTGGCCGCTTTGTGCATGGGCAGGCGGCAGCTCCGCTTCTTCCTGTTCTGCATTGCCGGGATGGGGGTGTGTCTGCTTTCGGCTTACATCAACACCTTCCTCGCGGCGGTGTGTCAGGCGGACGCCCTTGCCGCCACGGCGGAGATCGCGCCGGTGGTGGAGGAAATGATGAAGCTGCTGCCGCTGGTGTTCTATCTACTGGTATTCGAGCCGGAGAGCGAGAGGATCAAGCCCGCCGCCATCACCGTAACCCTGAGCTTCGCCACCTTTGAAAACGTGTGCTACCTCATTCAGAACGGCGCAGACCGCTTCTCCTTTATCTTCTTCCGGGGCTTCGGCACGGGAGCCATGCACGTCCTCTGCGGACTGATCGTGGGCGGCGGGCTTACCTACACATGGCGGCGGACGTGGCTGAAGGTGGCCGGCACCTGCGGGCTGCTGGGCGCGGCCATCACCCTCCACGCCATCTACAATCTGCTCATCGCCTACGGCGGCGCGGCGCAGTACATCGCCTACGCCCTGCCGGTGCTGCTGGTGGCGGCGGGAAGATTGTCCGCTTTCCGCTTATCGCAGAGGAAATAACCGAATATCTACTCCCTGAGAGCTGCTTTTGGGCGGCTCTCAAATTTTTTTGAAAAATTTTGCGTTTTGGGTGAGAGTTTTTTCGATTTTTTGTACCTATATAAGTGAAGGGGTTTTTAAGCCGCATTTCAAAAAATCCAGAGAGGAGGTTCAAACGAAATGTACGATACCGCAAGACGGGTCGCACTCGTCAAGCAGCGGGTGCGGGAAAACACCCGCCGAAGGCAGCGGCGCGGCATCTATGGGCTGAGTGCCGCGTGTATGCTGCTGTTCGCGGCGCTGACGCAGGCGGCGGGCACGGTCATCGCTCCGGGACAGACCGCCGCATGGGGCGCGTTCGGCGCGATGCTGCTGCGGGAGGACGCGGGCGGCTATGTGCTGGTGGCCGTCGTCTCCTTTGCAGCGGCGGTGGTCATCACCGCGCTGTGCATCCGGCTCAGAAACAGAGAAAACCAGAAAAAAGACGGGACGGACAAACCGAACCGACACGAACAGGAGGAGAAAAGCCAATGAAGAAACGAATGCTTAGCATCCTGCTGCTGTGCTGCATGGTGCTGACGCTGCTGCCGACAGCGGCCTTTGCTGCGGGTGAGCTACCGGATGTCAAGCTTTCCGTCCCAACGACGTTTGACAAGACAGTGGACCTTACGAAGCAGAACGGAGAACTGAAAATCAAGGACAGCAAGACCTATCTGATCAAGGGCTCCACAGATCCGAACTGGTATTTTCAGCATAGGATCAAAATTGATGGCAAGAACAATACGCCGCACATCTTTCTGGACGGCGTCCGCCTTCAGGCACCCAAGGACGGCCCTGCCATCGAGCTTTACGGCGGCGCCTCCGCCTGCCTGTACTTTATCGGCGGGGACAGCGAGCTGATCGGCGCGGAGAACTTCGCTGCGCTGCAGAAAAACAAAACCGATGGCTATCTCCGGGTTCTGGTGCAGACGGGGACAAAGCTCACGTGTGAAGGCGGCAGGTATGGCGCTGGCATCGGAGGCTCAAAGGTCGGAATCAAGAAGTTCTCGCAGGGACACGGCATGAACCTTCATTTCGGCTCTCTGGCGACGGATATCTATGGCGGTGAGATTCTTGCGACCAGCGGCGTATACGGTGCGGGTATCGGCGGCGGTCAGGGCGGCGTCGGCGAGTGGATTTATGTGTATTCCGGCAAGCTGACGGTGCGGTCCGTTTCGGAAGGCGCAGGGATCGGTGGCGGTCAGGGCGGCCCCGGACGCTTTATTTATATCAAGGGCGGCACGGTGAATGCCGGCAGCGAGTCAGGCGGAGCAGGAATAGGCAGCGGCGATCAAGACGGACAGAACAAGTCGGAAGATGCGCATCATATCGAGATTTCCGGTGGAACGGTCGAAGCTTGGAGTAACTATGCCGGCGCGGGCATCGGCGGCGGAAGAAACGGTTCGGGCCGTGACATTTCCATCACCGGCGGCAATGTGAATGCGCAGGGCTACTTGGGCGCGGGCATCGGCGGCGGCATGAACGGCGACAGCGGGAACATTCTGATCAAGGACACAACGCTGACTGCGCTGGCCTTTCCGCTTTATCAGGACTACGGTTATACAGAGCTGTCTGCATCCGCGGTCGGAAGAGGCTCGAACCGGGCGTACTACATGGCAGTGATGCAAGATCAGGAATTTGCAATGAGTATAGAAGAGAACATCAAAATCGGAGCCTCGGACGGGAAGTCCGTGTGGCTGAGCGCGACAGGGTGGCAGTGGCGCCACAACCAGGAACCGTATAAGAAGTACTGGGGCACCACAACGGAGCTTCTTATCCCCAACGAAAATGGGCGCGTGGACCTGCAGCGGTTGAGCCTGCCATATGCCTACAATTACGGCAGAGTGATCAGCAAGCTGGAGCTGCGCTGCGAGGAAAGCACATGCAGCCATGAACTGGGTTGGACGGACCGGGACGGCTGCCACATCTGGGCCTGTGTGAAATGCGGCGCGCGAGACCCCGCTGCGGAAATGTCCAAACAAAACGCCAAACACATTCCCGGCGACTGGAGCAAGCAGAAGCAGCTCTGCACTGTGTGCGGCTATGTGATGGGAACGGACACGAAGGCGCCGGTGCTGGAGGGTTTGAAGAACGGTGAGAGCTACACCATCGAGGATGACATCGATGGAAATCCCGGCGCGTACACCTTCACCGTGAGCGACCCTGCTGAATCGGGAGAGACATCCTCCGGCATCAAGTCGGTGACCATCAACGGCGTGCCGCAAACCGGCCCCATCTATCGTCTCCCCGCGCCGGATGGCGGCAACAATGACGCGGGAGCGGAACATACCGTGGTCGCGACTGACAACGCAGGAAACGAGACTACGGCGACAGTCAGAACATACAGGCTGCACCACGTGAAGGTCATCAGCCCGGACGGCAACGGAACGGCTTCCGCATCTCCTGACAAGGCCGTGGCTGGTACGGAAATCACCCTGACCGCAACGCCCAAAGATGGCTACCGCTTCAAGGAGTGGCAGGTCGTATCTCCGGCAGGGCTTGTAATCACCAACAACAAGTTCACCATGCCGGACAGCAATGTGGAGGTCAAAGCTATCTTCGAGGAGGACGCGCCGCCTGCACCCACCGAATTTACCATCACCGTGAAAACGGACGGCAACGGCACGGCTTCCGCATCTCATGCAAAAGCCGTGGTCGGCACAGAGATCACCCTGACCGCAACGCCAAACAAGGGCTACCACTTCAAGGAGTGGGAGGTCATCAGCGGCGGCGTGACAATAGCGGGCAACAAGTTCATAATGCCGGACAGCAATGTAGAGATCAAGGCTATCTTCGAGGAGGACGCACCTCCTGCGCCTACTGATCCCGCCAAGCCCAGCATCAGTGTCACCGGAACCTACACCTACAATGGCTCCGAGCATACCGCAACCGTGAGCGGCTATGATCCCGCCACAATGGACATCTCCGGCAACACCGCCACGGACGCGGGCGATTACACCGTTCGCGTCACATCCAAGACCGGCAAATGGGCGGACGGCAGCACTGAGGCCGTGACCGCAGCGTGGAGCATCGGCAAAGCCACGCAGGAAGCGCCTAACGGCTTGATCGGTGTCGCGCCCACTACCAAGGGCGGCAGCGACGGCAAAATCACCGGCGTGACCGACAAGATGGAATACCGTATGGCAGACGGAAGCATCTATACGGCGTGCAGCGGCACGGAGATTGAGAACCTGTCGGCCGGAAATTACTTCGTGCGCTATGCGGGGGATCACAACCACTTTGCCAGCCCCGATGCGGAGGTCACGGTGGGTGAAGGAAAGCCGCTCGCAGACTTTACTATCACCTTCAACGGCAACGGCGGCAGCGGCAGCATGGGTCCCGTGATCGTCAAGGCAGAGACAAATTACATCCTGCCCGCCTGCGGCTTCACCGCTCCCGCCGATCAGGAGTTCAAGGCTTGGGAGATCGGCGGCACGGAGTACAAGGTGGGAGATTCCTACACCGTGCGCGGGGATACCGAAATCAAGGCGCTGTGGGAAAACAGCGTTATTACCCCCACCACCTACACCGTCACCGTCAGCAATGACGGAAAAGGCACCGGCACCGCAACTCCTTCCACCGCTGCGGCCGGTACGATGATCTCCCTGACCGCTACGCCCAACAAGGGCTATCACTTCAAGGAGTGGCAGGTCATCAGCGGCGGCGTGACCATCAAGGACGATAAGTTCACCATGCCGAGCGACAACGTGGAGGTCAAAGCAATTTTCGAGGAGGATACGCCTTCTGCGCCCACCGAGTTTACCATCACCGTGACCAGCGGCGGCAACGGTACGGCTTCCGCATCTCATGCAAAAGCTGTGGTCGGAACGGAGATTCGCCTGACCGCCACGCCAAACACCGGCTACCACCTCAAGGAGTGGCAGGTCATCAGCGGCGGCGTGACCATCAAGGACAATAAGTTCCTCATGCCGAGCGCCAACGTGGAGGTCAAGGCTGTCTTCGAGGAGGACGCGCCGCCTGCACCCACGGAGTACACCGTCACCGTGACCAATGACGGCAACGGAACGGCTTCCGCCGCTCATGCAAAGGCTGCGGCCGGTACGGAGATCACTCTGACCGCCACGCCCAAAGAGGGCTACCACTTCAAGGAGTGGCAGGTCATCAGCGGCAATGTGACTATCAAGGACAATAAGTTCACCATGCCGGACAGCGAGGTGGAGATCAAGGCAATCTTCGAGGAGGACGCGCCTCCCGTGCCCACCGATCCCGCAAAGCCCAACATCAGCGTAACGGGAACATATACCTATAACGGCTCTGTGCATACCGCAACCGTGAGCGGCTATGATCCCACCACTATGGACATCTCCGGCAACACCGCCACAGACGCAGGCGATTACACCGTTCGCGTCACATCCAAGACCGGCAAATGGGCGGACGGCAGCACTGAGGCCGTGACCGCAGCGTGGAGCATCGGCAAAGCCACGCAGGAAGCGCCTAACGGCTTGATCGGTGTCGCGCCCACTACCAAGGGCGGCAGCGACGGCAAAATCACCGGCGTGACCGACAAGATGGAATACCGTATGGCAGACGGAAGCATCTATACGGCGTGCAGCGGCACGGAGATTGAGAACCTGTCGGCCGGAAATTACTTCGTGCGCTATGCGGGGGATCACAACCACTTTGCCAGCCCCGATGCGGAGGTCACGGTGGGTGAAGGAAAGCCGCTCGCAGACTTTACTATCACCTTCAACGGCAACGGCGGCAGCGGCAGCATGGGTCCCGTGATCGTCAAGGCAGAGACAAATTACATCCTGCCCGCCTGCGGCTTCACCGCTCCCGCCGATCAGGAGTTCAAGGCTTGGGAGATCGGCGGCACGGAGTACAAGGTGGGAGATTCCTACACCGTGCGCGGGGATACCGAAATCAAGGCGCTGTGGGAAAACAGCGTTATTACCCCCACCACCTACACCGTCACCGTCAGCAATGACGGAAAAGGCACCGGCACCGCAACTCCTTCCACCGCTGCGGCCGGTACGACGATCATCCTGACCGCCATGCCCAAAGAGGGCTACCACTTCAAGGAGTGGCAAGTCATCAGCGGCGGCGTGACCATCAAGAACAACAAGTTCACCATGCCGGACAACAACGTGGAGGTCAAAGCAATTTTCGAGGAGGATACGCCGCCTGCACCCACCGAATTTACCATCACCGTGAGAACGGACGAGAACGGCACGGCTTCCGCTTCTCATGCAAAGGCCATAGTCGGTACGGAGATCACCCTGACCGCCACGCCTGACAAGGGTTACCACTTCAAGGAGTGGCAGGTCATCAGCGGCGGCGTGACTATCAAGGACGATAAGTTCACCATGCCGAGCGCCAACGTGGAGGTCAAGGCCATCTTTGAGAAAGATGCACCTCCTGCGCCCACCGAGTTTACCATCACCGTGAAAACGGACGGAAACGGAACGGCTTCCGCCTCTCATGCAAAAGCGGTGGTCGGTACGGAGATCACCCTGACCGCCATGCCCAAAGAGGGCTACCACTTCAAGGAGTGGCAAGTCATCAGCGGCGGCGTGACCATCAAGAACAACAAGTTCACCACGCCGGACAACAACGTGGAGGTCAAAGCAATTTTCGAGGAGGATACGCCTCCCGCGCCTACCGAGCATACCGTCACCGTGACCAGCGGCGGCAACGGAACGGCTTCCGCCTCTCCCGCAAAGGCTGTTGCCGGTGCGGAGATCACCCTGAGCGCTACGCCCGACAAGGGCTATCACCTCAAGGAGTGGCAGGTCGAATCTCCGGCAGGACTTGTAATCACCAACAACAAGTTCACCATGCCGGACACCAATGTTGCGATCAAGGCCATCTTCGAGGAGGATGCACCCCCTGCACCCACCGAGTTTACCATCACCGTGAAAACGGACGGAAACGGAACGGCTTCCGCCTCTCATGCAAAAGCGGTGGTCGGTACGGAGATCACCCTGACCGCCAAGCCAAACAAGGGCTACCATTTCAAGGAGTGGGAGGTCATCAGCGGCGGCGTGACCATCAAGAACAATAAGTTCATCATGCCGAGCGCCAACGTGGAGGTCAAGGCAATCTTCGAGGAGGACGTGCCTGCCCTGCAATACAAGGACGCCGACAAGACCACCCCGGCACCTGCTGCAACGGCCACTCCGGCACCTGCTGCAACAGCCACACCTCAGTACACCATTCCGCAGACCGGCGACACAAGCAACCCTGCTTTGCTGGTTGTCCTTATGCTTGTCAGCGGTAGTGCAGCCATTGGAACAGCCGTTGTTGCCAGCAAGAAAAAGCACAACAGATAACTGAACAGCCCCCTCGCTCCATCTTCCGGGCAAAGCAAAAGCGCCGCAGCGATGTGGCGCTTTTCTATTGCCACAAAGCAGCAAATAGCGGGCTTTCCCACCATAAGCGATAAAGTTATATCCTGACAAAAGCAGCCTTGAAAGTGTTTTGGCACTTTCAAGACTGCTTCATTATTGTTTATACTGTATCATCTGTGGAAAGTTGTGTGCTTTCTTTTCATGGTGATGGAGAGTGCAAGCATTGCAATGTTCCATAGCAAAGATGCACCGGAAAGACCAACAGCCGCTGTCGCAAGCGATTTTGCCGTAGCAGAGTCATTTGCTTCTTTGTTTGCCACAGCGGAAGTGTCGCGTACAAGACCGGCATTGATGGTCGTGCCATCGGTCATTGTAAGAATTAGGTAGCCGTCGTTATCAATCATGGCGTTGTCTATTCCGCGCCCGGCAGTACCATCCTGTCCATCCTTGCCATCCTGACCGTTTTGTCCGTCTTGACCATTTACACCGTTTTTTCCGTTAATTCCATTGGTGCCATTTTGCCCGGAAGCGCCATCGGCACCGGCATCGCCTTTTTCGCCTTGGACACCCTGAATGCCTTGCTCGCCTTGGTCACCCTTGTCGCCCTTTTCACCTTGGACACCCTGAATGCCTTGCTCGCCTTGGTCACCCTTGTCGCCCTTTTCACCTTGGACACCCTGAATGCCCTGCTCACCTTGGTCACCTTTTTCGCCTTGGACACCCTGAATGCCTTGCTCGCCTTGGTCACCCTTGTCGCCTTTTTCGCCTTGGGCACCTGTCGCTCCCATTTCTCCGGTAGCTTTCACATTGAGAGATTCCCAATTCTGACCATTGTCATAGGAAACATACCAGAGGTTATCATCACCGATTTTGAGCTGCGGTGTTCGACCATCGACACCGTTTGTTCCGTCTGCGCCGTCCTTGCCGTCTGCACCATCCGTTGCGGCAGCCTTGACGCCGGTATCGGTAGCGCCAATCCACCAGTTGCCGTTTTCACCGATGCTGGGGGTCAGACCGTCTGCACCGTTCGTGCCGTTTGTACCGTCCGTTCCGGCAGCTTTTACGCCTGTGTCGGTTTCACCGATCCACCAGTTGCCGTTTTCGCCAATGCTGGGGGTCAGACCGTCCGCACCGTTCGTGCCGTTTGTACCGTCCGTTCCGGCAGCTTTTACGCCGGTATCAGTAGTGCCGATCCACCAGTTACCGTTTTCGCCGATGCTGGGGGTCAGACCATCCGCACCGTTCGTGCCGTTTGTACCGTCCATTCCGGCAGCTTTTACGCCTGTGTCGGTTTCACCGATCCACCAGTTACCGTTTTCGCCGATGCTGGGGGTCAGACCATCCGCACCGTTCGTGCCGTTTGTACCGTCCGTTCCGGCAGCTTTTACGCCTGTGTCGGTTTCACCGATCCACCAGTTGCCGTTTTCGCCAATGTAGGGCGTTTCACCGTCCTCGCCTTTTTCACCATCCTTACCGTCGGTGCCTGCCGCCTTAACTTTCGTATCCGTAAAGCCAATCCACCAGTTGCCGTTCTCACCGATATACGGAGTTTCGCCGTCCTTGCCCGGCTTTCCGTCGTCACCGGCCGCTTTTACGCCGGTGTCGGTTCCCCCGACCCACCAGTTGCCATTGCTACCGATGTAAGGCGCTTCGTCCGCGCGATAATGCGCCTCGTTGGACCAAACGCTCTCATAATCCTTGTTGTCTACCGTTGCTACGGTCGTCACTACATAGGTGTACTTGCCATTCAGGTTAAGGTCTTTGATCACATATTCCGTTGCTTCGGCAGACAGCTTTTCGGATACTTTTGTATATGCACCGCTTTCGTCCTTGCTGTAAACATAGTAGCCAGTAATCTCCGGATGACCGTTTTCGCAGTCCGGCTTTGTCCAAGAAAGCTTCAGGTCAAAGATGCCTTCGCCGCGGGTTATTGTCTTGTCCAAATTGTCGATGGCTCGCGGCGGAGAGGAAAGATTGGTAACACTGTAGCCGATAAAGGGTGTCTTGTTGTTCTCTGCACCACTCAGGTGGCGCTGCCACTGCCCCAGCGTCCAATGGAATCGATAGGCGTCTACAACAGGCGCGGGAATTCCTTCCGCCACAAGGCTCTGCTTGTCCAGACTGGTGACGGTGCAGCTCGCTCCCACCGCAGTGCCTTTGGAGGTGGAATTTCCCTTGCCATCGCTATATTCAAGGCTTGTGGTGACACCGTGCATTGCTGCATCCTCAGCGCCCCATTTTATGGAGCTGTTGAAGAAAAACCCGTGGGACATTTCTACGCTTTTTGTGGTGGTGTTTTCCTTCGTCCATGCCACCTTATCCAGCGTTCCGTTATAGCCCAAAGCAAACTCCGATTTGCTGATGGGGGAAGCCTGAATATCCTGCTTCAAAGCGTCCCAGCCATCATGGTTATAGCGGTAGGGGTCGCCCTCGTTGCCGTCCATCCAGTTGGCAGCGGGATCGATCTGCTCCAACAGGTAGCAGGTCGGTTTGTTTGTGCGGTCGGCCATGTACTTGTTATACTCTGTGGCAAACTTGTTGTAGGCATCCACCGAAAGCTGCTCATACACAGGTCCCTGCGGAATGGCAGTCTGCATGACAGTTTTATCGTTCCATGTGCCGTCCGCGTTCTGTATGTCATATTCGTAGACGAACACCGGTGTACGGCTGACAACAACACTGTTGTAGGCTTGTGCGGAAAAGCTCTGACTCCACTCCTCGTGCAGAGAACGCTCGAAGGACTTCGTCCAGTCCAGTGCATAACCTGTTTCAATGGATGCCTTTCCGCCTAGGAAGTTGAATTCGGTGCTGTAGCCTATACTGAAGGACACGCTGTCAGAGTCCCAGTCAGACAGCTCATAGCTTTCCGTCAGGACATACTCTGTTTCGTTATTGCCCGCATCCATTACCTCATCAAAATAGGGCGCCGCCTGCAAGACCGCCTTGACATCCGGGTCCGTGTAGGCGTAGGTTACACCCCGGTATTTGGCAAGGACACCATCGTTGTTCTTGTCCACGGGGATAACCAGAAAGCTGACCGCATTCTGGGCATTGGTGTTCACATAGCTGTCCGTAGGAACAAGGCAGTCATATCCGCCGGCTGTTCCGTACTCCTTTATTTCGCCGTTTACCGTTGTATCCTTATAGTTTATGCCCCGCATATAGCCCGTCAGCAGGTGGGACTCGTTGTTATTTGCGTGCTTGAGGGCAATTGTAAACACCACCTGTTCCCGCCCGGCAGTGTTTCCGTCAAAGTTGCCCACGGCAATGGACTGAATATCACAGTTGGAAATTCGGGTGGTGCTGCCTGCACCGTCATCGGCACTCTTGAAGTAATCGCCGGTATATACCGCCACAGGCTTATTGTTGCTGGCATCATAGAGCGTGCCGCTGAGGAACACCAGCTCCTTTGCGCCGCGCCCCTTGCCGTTGATCGCAACAGACTCCACAGCCAACTGTTGCCATACATCATCGGCATCATGGTAGCCGCCGTCTGTCCAGCCGTTGGACTCTATGGTTTGATTGGTAGTCTTAACAAAACCGTTTCCCGAATTGCTCAGTTTCCCAATATAGAGATACCCAGCCTTCATGTCGATGGTTTCGTTCACCTGCTGGTTGTTTTTTTTCCATGTTCCCAGTTGCCCCAGCATACCTGCGAGGAACAGATCCACATCACCATCGCCGTCAAAATCTCCGCAGGTCAAAGAGGCTCCCACAGGAAATTCATAGCGATCACGCCCGTTGCTTCGTCCCTTGCTGGTGTAGAACTCCTCGCTCTGTGCCGCGGATTTGGTCACGATGGAGCTGGTATCCCCCTTTGTACCGTAGACGATCTTGACCACCGGACGGTAGTAGTCGATCTGGGCATCGTTCTTGGGCAGCCGGTGACAGTAGGACAGCACCGCCAGATCGTCCACACAGTCGCCGTTGAAGTCCCCCACGGCCATGGAAACACCCAGCTTGCGCCGCTGATTGCCCTCCGAGTCCTCCACATCATACCATGGATGGTCGTTATAATAGCCCATCAGCAGGCTGTTGCCCTCGCCGCGTTGGGAGAGTGCCTTATTGCTGCCATCGTAGTCCCATTCCTGAATCTGACAGCCGCTTGCCTGATTCCTAGGGGTTTGCTTCGGGGTATAGACCACGATGCTTTCCTTGCCGTCACCGTCAAAGTCACCGGCCACGATATTGAAGAAGCTGCGGTTGGAGTAGGTCGGAACCTCAAAATCGCTTTTATCAAACATATAGCTGAAGTCGCCAATCTCTACCTGCTGGCTGCAGTCTGAACCCGTTCCTTTTGTGGTGTCAATGACCCACATATAGCCCTTTTTATCCTGCCCAACACCTACAAAGGCAACATGATCCCGGCGACCACTGCCGGTAGGGTCAAAGGACACCGCCTGCATCAGCTTGTAGTTGGGGTTAGAAAAAGTACCGCTACTGCCTGATTTGTTCTTTGCGAAGGTCTTCAGCGCCGATTCTGATCCCATAGAAAAATAGGATGCCTGCCGAACCTTATTGTCCCAGGCATTCAGATACATCAGCTCGTTCTGTTCTACCATCAGAAACGGCTCGCCAATGTCATAGCCGTAAGGGTTGGTGGTCGTCGTATAGCCGCTGGGCTGTACGTTTTCCAGATTCATCAGATTTGTACCCGAAAAATCCGGGTCTTGCGTCGTGTCCTCCGCAAAGATTGACAGCGGAAAGCAAGCCGCCATCAAAATAACCGACAGCAGTATGGCAAACCCTCGCTCGAATATAGATCTTTTGTCCATCTTGTAATCCTCCCGTTGCATTTTCATAGACCGCAATGGCAACTTACTATAATCTATTTTACTATATTATTCGTCTTTTTTCTGTGTCGTTTAGGGGCAAAATCGTGTCGTTTAGCAGGAAGCCGCGCTTCTCTGCTTGTGCGCGTTCTGTGTTTTTGCTACAATTAAGGCAACAAGGAGGTGGGACGGTGAACACCCAAAAAAGAAATCTCTGCGCTGCCGGAGTGCTGCTGACCGCAGCGGCAACAATGGTCGTGCTATTTTTGTTTCGTCTGTCGCAACCGGACAAAGCGCAACAATCCATCTTTCTGAATTGCACGGCATCAGATCGGGGTGGCTGGACATTTTACACCGAAGCCGGGCAAACCGAACCTGTGTTCGGTTTTGGTGGCTACATCGACGGCGTACCGGCGGAAGGCGCCGGTCCTGTTGTAGCGGAGCGCATCATGGAGGAACCAGGCGAACGATGCTTTTTGCAGTTTAGCTGCGTCAATGCGGGTCTGCAGGTGTTTTTGGAGGATATACTTCTCTACACGGATTTTCCGCAGCAAGAAAACCGCGTCGATGTATTTTTGCAGAATGCAGATTTTGCCGACATTAACTACAACGGGCTTTGCATCCCGCTGCCGCTAGACTGCGCGGGGAAAGCACTTCGCATTGTCACCTACGGGCCGTCCGTAAACGGGCTGCGCGTACCTGTGTTTCCCTCACAGGCAAGCCGTTTTTCCGATGCCGTGGTGCAGACCACCGGCGTTGTTTGGTGTATGACCACCGTGACGGTAAGGCTTATGTTGGCGCTAAGCCTGCTTTTGGTGCTGGTGCTTGGTGCTCAGGCCGGACAGCCGCTGTGGAAGCTATTGCCCTTGAGTGGATACTTTTTATTGGCGGCAGTGTCAGGCGTTTGCAACACCTTTCTGGAAAGTGCTTCGGGGCTGAATGCCGACAGTGATCTGCTGAACTGGGTCTACCTGATCCACATGGACTTTCTGTACATTTACTTGGCAGCCGAACTTCGGGGCAAAAAACGTTGGGGCTTGGCTGCCACAGCCCTGCTGCATATTCTGCTTACTGCCTTGCGGAGTTTTGCGGCGGTGCCGCTTCTCACCGAAAAAGTCTGTGACTGGCTCGGTTTCTCTTTATTGGTCGTAGCGATTGTTCTGATGCTGTTCTCGCACGAAGAAATGCAGCGCAGAATCAGTTGGTGCCTGTGTGCGGTTGCGGCCTTTCTGTTTTTGATTTGGGGTGTCACCCGTTATGTCGGCGTAGAAGTACTCTATCCGTTCAGCAACCCGGTAACATCCATGCTGGGCGGATATCCGCACGCATTTTATGCGCTGCTGTGCAATGTTACCGGCCTGCTGTGCGCTGTACAGGTAGTCGTTGAATTTGTGCGCAGTATGCTGCTTCGTCAACGGCAAATGCAGATGATGAGAATCAGCAGCCAGACAGCACAAGAGAAATACGAGCAGGCGCAGGCATCGGTTCGCCAGACGGCGTCGTTTCGCCATGAATGGAAAAACCACATTGCTGCCCTGCACCTGTTGGCACAGAGGCAGGATCAGACGGAGCTTCGGAACTATCTAGACCGATTGGACGGGGAGTTGGAACAGCTTTCGCCCCGGAATTTTACTGCTAACCCGACAGTCAACACGATTCTTCAGCGTTTCGCGGCACAGGCGAAGAAAAAGGATGTCACCTTCCGCGTAAGTGCGGTTCTGCCGGAAATGCTGCAAATCAGAGAGGATGACCTGTGCAGCCTTCTTTTCAATATGTTGGACAACGCTTTGGAGGCAGCCGCGCAGACAGAGCAGGGAGAAATTCTCTGCTCGATGCAGATTCGCCGGCAGTATCTTGCCATCCGCTGCGAAAACACCTACAGCGGAACCCTGCGCACCGATAAAAACGGAGAACTCTTGACGACCAAGGACGATGCTTCCGACCACGGCTTTGGCTTGATGAAAATGCGTGCTATTGCAAAAAAGTATGGCAGCGTACTGGACATCAGCTATGACGAAAACCGATTTACGGTTATGACAGCTCTGAAGCTCTTGCCGGAAAAGAAAAATCAGTAAACGATAAGGCGCGAAAATGCGGCATCTTCCAAACGGGAGATGCCGCATTTTTCACTGGTAAAATCAAATGTATTCAGTTTTGGTTGAGGTATCGGACAAATTGATTCTGAAAATGCTCCATATATCGCCGCCCAATGGCAAGGTCGCTGCCATCCGTCAGGTACAGAGTCCGACCGCCCTCTTCGCAAATGTGGGAAAGATTTACGAGAAAGCTGTTGTGGCAGCGGCAAAAAAGTGAATTGGGAAGAATTCCCTCCGTTTGGCTCAGCGACAGCGGCAAAAATTTCTCGCCATGTGTCATATGAAGAACCGTGCCGTGTTCCCGGCTCTCGGCATAGTAAATATCCTCTGTCGGTATAACAAGCGTCTTGCCGCCCGCATGAAAGGTCACTGTGGAAGGGCGGTGGTACAACCGCAGATCGGTTGTAATTGCCTGTTCCAGCTCAGCCGCCTGAACCGGCTTGAGCAGGTACTGGATAGGGCGGACGCTGTAGCCGTCCTTGAGAAATTCCGTAGAGCTTGTGATAAACAGGATGCTGGTTTTGTCGTCGCGCTGCCGCAGTTCCTGCGCCAGTTTCATGCCGCTTTTTCCGCCCATCAGAATATCCAGACAAAGCAGCGAAAATTCTTCTCCTGCCAAGAGCGCATTTTCCAGTTTTTCGGCAGATGAAAATGATGTGATTCTGTGTTCGACCTTCAGCTTGTCCAGAATAGATTCGCACTGTGCGCACAGGTTTGCACATAGAATTGCTTCGTCTTCACAGACTGCCACCCTATACAATGCGCTCACCATCCTTTTGCTTGTTAAAAGTATTGTAGCAAATATCCTGCTTTTTTGCAACAGACGCTGTAAATGCAGAATGGTGTGCGTGTGAATCCGATGGATATGGTTTCCGTGCGCTGATATAGGCCGGTACCCATTTTGTTTACTTTCGATTGGCTTTGAAAGCTGCAGCAGGTGCTTTTTTCCCTGTGCTGCACGGACGCTGGTGCTGTTATACTTTAGGTGGGTGGTGTTTAATTAACGCTGACGGTAAAGGTTACCGTGTCGGTGTATTCGCCGGAATACTTAATATCGTCACCGGTAAGTTTAAAGGTAAGCTCTGTACTGCCTGAGCCTGAACCAGACTTGACTGCTAGAACAGTAGCACCACTATCAACAACAGTTAGTGCTGCCAGATATTGTTTTCCAAATCACGCAGACGCGCTTTGTAGTCGTTAATAAGCGCCTGCGTGTTTTCTGTATCCGGAAAGCTGACAATATAGCCATCCTCGGATTCGTGAAAGCCGACAATGCCCGCCAGCCCTGCCATCTCCGCAACCTTGACCAAGGTGTGGTAATCATACTCGCTGTTGTCTATGTGTAAAATCATGAGGTTCTCCTAACTGCCGTTATTTGTTGCGGATTTGTTCTACAAACTGGAAGTTAACGAATGGATGCCATTTTATCAGTCGACCATGATCTCCTAAGAGCCACATAGGAGATTAAAAAGTTTGCAAGCCAGCCAACTGGTACAGCAAGCCAGACAAAGGCAATGCCGAAACGTGGTGCACAGATTAGGGCAACGGACAGACGAATCGCAAGATTCACTATGTTTGCAACGAGGAACGGAC
>ERZ772818.1760-NODE-1760-length-18040-cov-9.765138_pt1 | contig 18040 bp, 26 predicted proteins | sample MGYA00580837_ERZ772818 | MGnify/ENA primary metagenome ERZ772818 (study PRJEB29015, sample SAMEA2737671) | human gut metagenome | biome: human gut; feature: human-associated habitat; material: faeces | place: China | collected 2012 ...
TGCTCGTCAGGGTGTGTGCGCAGCTGCTGCCCGGCAGCGTTACGGCATGTAGTACGCTGGCCGCCCGCGTTCTGCCGGTTTTCCGTCTGCCGCCGGACGCCGCGGCGGCGGGGTTTGTCTTTCTCTGCACAGCTCTTTACAAGGCCCGGCAAAGTCTTTATAATAAATGATAGTATATTTTGTGGTTTGAGGGTGAGTCTAATGTTTAAAAAGACCTATTACGGCGCACATATTGCCCCGGCGTGTGCTTATTGCCTGCATGGCTCCACCGCCGCCGACCCCAAAATGATTTTATGCAAGCGCAAGGGCGTTGTGTCGCCCTACTACTGCTGCCGCAAATTCAGCTATGACCCGCTGATGCGCATCCCCCGCCGCCAGGTCCTGCCCGAGCTGGACCCGCGGGATTTTACACTGGACGACTGAAAAGGAGAAGTCATGGATCACCCGAAACTCGAAGAATGGAAAACCGTCTGGCGCGAAAGACGCTCCGTCACGATGGTGTATATCCTGCTGCGCATCTCGGTTGTGTTGGTCATGCTGGCACAGATTTTCAACGGCAACTTTGAAAACGTTTTTCTCTGCGTGCTGACGCTTATCCTGTTCATGATGCCCAGCGTCCTGGAAAAAAAGCTGGACATCACCCTGCCGAACACGCTGGAAATCATCATCCTGCTGTTCATTTATGCAGCGGAAATCATGGGTGAGATCGGCGCGTACTACGTCACCTTCCCCTACTGGGACACGGTGCTGCACACGCTGAACGGCTTTTTGTGCGCGGCCATCGGGTTCTCGCTGCTGGACATTCTGAACCGCCACAGCGAGGCGCGGTTCCACCTGTCGCCGCTGTATCTGGCCATCGTGGCGTTCTGCTTCTCGATGACCGTCGGCGTCATCTGGGAATTTTTTGAGTGTACGATGGACCAGCTGTTCTTCCTCGATATGCAGAAGGACACCGTCGTCAACACGATCGGCTCCATTATGCTGGACCCCACGGGCGGCAATACGTCCACGGTGCTGAAAAACATCACCGACGTCATCGTCGTGCAGGCGGACGGCACCCAGACCGCACTGGGGCTGGGCGGCTATCTGGACATTGGTCTGCTGGATACGATGGAGGATCTGTTCGTCAACTTCATCGGTGCGCTGACGTTCTCGATCATCGGCTACTTCTACGTGTGCAGCCGCGGCGAAAACAAGTTTGCCAAACGGTTCATCCCGGTAGCCAACAACAGCACCCGCCCGAAGGATGCACCGTTCGAAACGCCCGAAAAAAACGAAATTGAGTAAGCTGAAGCATCCCGCCGCTGCGAGTCTTTCGTTATGAATACAGGCAAAAAGAAAGCCCCGACACATCGTGTTTTCAACGATGTGTCGGGGCTTTTTACTTGGAGCTGGTGGCCGGACTTGAACCGGCGACCTGCTGATTACGAATTGTGGCTTCTTGGCGTTGTATCGTTAAATGTCGTGCAATAATGTACGATATTATGACAATGCAAGTTAAGTGGCGTTTAATAGCTTTTGGTAGTTTTTAATGCAATTATGCCCAAATTATGACCATTTTTGCAGTCCCATAAATGGGAAAAGCGCCCCTTGCGGAGCGCTCGTTCTTTCCGGGTCACTTGATGGGGCAAACCTCGCGGATAAGGTCGATGCTTTTGGTGGCTGTCTGCTTGATTTGAGGAATGTCGCTTGTGTGCTGCACTTGGCGGAGCGCTTTGATGTGACGCTTGTACTCTGCCCGGCTGCATTTCGGAATTTCGTGCCCAGCCTGCCCGTCTAAACGATTTAAGGCAATCAGTTCAATCACCATAAGGCGCTTGCCCTCTGGCGTTGCTTGGCGAAACAACTCCAGAAATTCCCGGTCCTCTTTTGCAATAGTCATTGTTCTATGCTCCCTTCGTAAAATTCATTAAGCCAGTAATCGCCGTAGCGGTACGAGATGATATAGCCGTTCGTGTTCTGTGCTGGCCCTACCGGGACGGCGCAGCGGATAGTGACCGCACAGCCCGCGAGAAAGGCCAGCAGGAGCGCGAGCGCGGCAATGGTAAGGCAGATTGCTTTCTTCATGGTAAAGCCTCCGTGTGCGCCCCGGCGGGGCCTTGTGCGGCGCTCATTTGGTCGATGATGTACTGAAGTTGTTTGTCCGTCAGGGTCATGACATCCTTGATAAGACTAAGGCGCAGGTCCCAGAGCTCTTTATTTGTCATTTTTCGCATTCCTCCTGTTCAAGAATCATTTTCGTTGCCATGCACCAAAGGGTGTCCAGCTGGGCATCCGTAGCGGCTACTAGCAGGCCCTGTAAGGCCGTGATATAGGCAGCGCGGTTAATTTCATTCATAAGCGTTTGAACCTCCTGAAAGCGCCCGTATAGCCTGATAGCGCAGCTGTGGTTGTTATTCTGTGCGGCGGTGCTTGACGGCCTGGATGTATTGCAGAACCTTTTCCAGTTCATCGGCGGTCAGGTCATCGGCGGCGGTCTTGATTTCTTCAAGTAGTTCCATTGCAAACCATCCTTTCAAGCGATGGAGAAGCGGCGGCTCGTGGTGGTCTTGGTGAAGCGGGAGGCCAGTTCCGGCGCGGCGGCTTTCAGGCCCTTGCTGTCCAGCCGGGAGCTGGTCACAGTCTGGTAGCGTACCTTGTGGGTGCCTGCATCCATCGTGTCCACATCCCGGCGGGTCATCTCTTCAGTGATCTGGCGCTTGAGGTCGTCCATCTCGGCCTGTGCGGCTTCAATAAGCTGCTGGGCTTCTTTGTACTGTTCAACGAGGGACAAAATTTCGGTACTGCTCATGGTATACTCCTTTACTTTGCGGGGCAAACCATGCTATAATAGGCTTGCCCTTAGTGTGGTGCGTCTCGCGGTTGCTTTGGTCGGCTGGTGCGAGGCGCTTTCTTTTTTGCTGTAGGGGTTAAGGTTCGCGGGGGCTCGGTGCTGTCTGCGCTCTGTGAGGTTCTAGCAATCCTGTCCGCGTCTTATCTGGCGTTTCTGGTGGGCTTTCGCTTGACGTCCGCCTTGACCTTTCCCGACATTGCGTTATAATAAAGATGTCAGTGCGGCGGCGAACTCGCCGCGCTGGCGGGTTGTTTTTGGGTGTCGGTGCTTTGGAGAGGGCCGACACCCTTTTTACTTGAGCAGGTCTGCCAAACGCTGGCGGAACTCTTCAATGGTCTTGCACTCGTTGGCGAGCATCAAGAGCCGAAGCCGTTCAGCCGTGCGGGTTTCCTGTACGAGCAGTTCGCTTGCGCTGGGCGTTTTCATTTTCACCTCTTCCTTTCCGGACGCCTTGCGGCGGTTCGCTGTAGCTGTGGGGTGTTCCCGCTTGCTATGGTCTTATTATATACCATTGCGCAAGTACATTCAATATGCAAATTGCACAAAGATATACACTTGCATAAGTACAAATTGTACACTTGCGCAAGTACAGATTGCGTGCTATAATATGTAAGAGGAGGTGTAACCATTGGGAACAGCAAGAACAAAGGCGAATAACAAATGGAACGCTAAAGCCTACGACCGTGTAAACCTCGTATTAAAGAAAGATACCAGCCCGACAAAGGATGAAGTACAGGCCGCTGCCGATGCAGAGGGTGTGAGCCTGAATGCGTATATTGTGGCGGCAATCAGCCAACAGCTAAACAAAGAGAAGCCGTAAAGGGGGCGCTATTATGAGCGAGAGAGAGCAGGCAAAGCAGATTATTGATACCTTGCCGGATTACAAGATGCAGGCTATTTTGATGTTCCTGCGCGGCGTAGAGTTTGACGATGAACTAGAAGATGATCGTTTCTGTGAAAAGCTGGTTGACGATTATCTAAACGATGATTCGCCCGACAAGCACGAAAGCATCAGCCTGGAAGAGTTCGCGGCGCAGGAAGGTATTGCGTTATGAAATACCAAATCAAGATTGAAAAGGACGCGCAAAAATTCCTTAAAAAGCTGCCGCGCCCGGATGAAACCAGAGTCTTAAAGGCAATCGCCAAACTCCCCGACGAGGGAGATCGAAAGCAGATGAAAGGGCATCCAGGCTTCTTTCGGCTGCGTGTGGGTGACTACCGCATTATCTACACGGTAGACAACGGGCAGTTGATTGTGCGGGTCGTGGATGCCGGGAATCGTGGACAGATCTACAACAGATATTGATACCTGCAAGGGGAACGCTTCGGAGCTCCCCTCTTTTTTATGGCAAAGGCCCGGCGGGGCCTATTTTTTTGCAGGCCGATTCCCGGAAAGGGTGGTCGGGGTGGCGGGGTGGTATTCCCCCCTATGCGGGGAACCCCCGGTCTCCTAACGAGCCGGCGCCCCTATATATATGCCAGTCCCCGGAGCAGACACCTGTTTCAAAAACGTCGTAGGCTTGACATTTTCCGGCAAATGTGGTATACTGTAATCCACAGATTGGGGGTGTGGATGTATGGGGAACCTGAAATCATTCGGCACGGCAGCAACGCCGGAGGAAAAGGCGTGGGAGCTGGAAGTGCGCCGCAAGGGTCAGCTTGCACAGGCAGAGAAGCGCCACAGGAAAAAGGCTCTGAATGATATTCTGGATGCGATCCTTGCCATGAAGTGCGATACATCCGCCCTGACGGATGACTACATCACCGAGACCGCGCAGAAGCTTGCAGCGGAGAAGGGCGAAAGTATTACCCTGTACGAGGCCATCGCCCTGTCCCAAATCAAGCGTGCTATCGACGGTGATACCAAAGCCGCAACCTTTGTCCGTGACAGTGCGGGCGACAAGCCCCTTGACCGCAGTGAGGTCACGAACATGGAGACCATCACCGACGCAGACCGCCGGATGATGGAGAATATCTCCAAGCGTTTGGGCATTGAATAAAGGCTCCCTTTTACGCCATCTAAGGCGAGCAAGATAGACCTTCCTGATGAAAGCCGCTCTCTGTACTGGTACGCAGAGGGCGGCTTTCTCTATGCCCGCGAATAAGGCGCTGTGGCGGTGGTGTGGTAGTGAGTAGTGAAAGTTTATTCCGACATTGTAAAAGCGTCTGTATGGAGCTATGTCAAGGGCTGGCGGTATCTCTGGCTGAACACAAGCAAAAAAGAGGGGTGTACCTGCTATGGGTACGCCCCTCTGTGGGTCAATATGGGTTTTTCCAAGTGGGTGCAACGATGCTGAAATATGCGCGGCGTTCCTCGCGGCTCAAATCCATATAGTTCAGTGCGTTGACCAAATCGGATTTATTGAAACTGCCATCGGGGTTGCCGCCCTCCCCAGCCGCGATCTTGCGGTTAGCTTCTGCCGTGTGGTAGGCACGCTCCAGATATTGCAGGTACAGATAATCGGTAACGCCCGCCGGGCCGTAGGTGGCATTGAAGGTCTGGGCTTTTTCATCGGTGCTGTCGTCGGTGGTCTTGCTGGACAAGTAGATTTTGCCAATATCCTCATCCGAGAGGCCCGGCGATTGCAGCAGGGCGTTTTTGAACTCAGTGTCAGAAACCTTTCCGTTGCCGTCAGCGTCCGCTTGGGTATAGGCATCCAGATACTTGAGGGCCATATCCGAGCCGTACTGTTCCTGCACCCGGATAGCCGGGCTCTCCTTTCGCAGGAACATGGATGCAACATCCATCTGCTGGTCAGTTGTCATATCGTACTTTCGGAGAACCGGGAGCGCGGTTTGCAGCGTTTGCAGCTGGTTGGCGCTGTCGTCTTCCTCGCCGTTTTTGGCGGTGGCGGTGTAAATATCCAAGTAGGCGGCGGTTGCCTCCGCACCGGCTTTGTCGTAGAGCTTCTGTGCGGTATCATCGGAGCCGCTCAGCAGGTAGGCGCTGACCATATCATCGTAAGAATCCAGTGACGGGATAGCGTTCCAGCGCTCGACCTTGTTGAGGTTGGCGTCTGCGTTGCCGGTAGCCTCGCGCTTTTCGTCGCGGGCCTTATCAAGCACGGCACCGACGGAAGAAGTCAGGAGTGCATCACGAATACCGTTTTCTTTGTAGGCAAGGTAGTCGCTATTCTCGCTCACATAGTCCGGGCTCGCGGCTTCTTTGCCCGCCTCTCTGCCGATTTCGTAGGCCGATTTCAGCATCTTTACGCGAGTGGCATCGTCGGCCTGCCGGTATTCATCGGTGCGCATGACCTCATCCACGATTTGGCGGTTCAACTGCCCGGCGGTGCGCTGGTAGGTGCTGGTCTGCTGGTTGTCCAGCTTCAGGCCGTCCACATCGGTGCCGTTCTTGATGCTGGGCGGGTATACTCCGATGTCACCGGTAGCCTCATACAAGCGCTGAATTTCTTTGTCACGGCTGCTGGCAGTCTGGTTCGTAAAAGCCGCAGGGTCAAGAAACTGTTCAAACGCGGCGTTGTCGCGCTGCTTCTCGTTGCCCCATGTATCATAGGCGGCGGGCAGTTTCTTCGATAGTCCCGGGATTTTCGCCATGATCTGGTTTTTCTGGCTTTGGAGGGGGTCGGTGGCGTCGTAGGGGTTGCGGACGGTGGTGTCGGTGCTCTTGGCGACAGCGTTTGACAGCGATGGCACCATACTCTGCGGCAGACCTAGAGCGGCATCCCACAGGCCGCCGCCCAGACCGTCATAGTTGCCGAACAGGTCACCGATGTTGGAGAGATTTGAGTTGTCCGCAAGGGTGTTTGTAAACGCCACAACCGCGCCTTTTGCCGCCTGTTCCGGCGTTTCGTCGCCGCTGGCGGCCTGCGCCCATGCCGCGCCGGTGATAACGCTCATCATGCTTGGCTGAAAATCCGAAATGCGGTAGTAGACATTCGTTCCCGGAACATGGATTGCGAAAGGCAGGAAACCGTTCTGCGTATCAAATGCCCTTTTATTTGCATTTTCGCTCTCGGCACCGGTAAGGACACCAGACTTATACAGCGCTGTGCCCAGAGCCATACCTGCCGAACCGGTCAGGCCCTTTGCAATCTCGTCAATGTATTCTGCCGGGTTGCCGCCTTTTGTGTAAAAATCCTTCACACCTTTGGCAAGGCCGACAGGGCTGTAATCCAGACTGCGGGCGACCATATTGGCGGGTGTTTTCGTAAACGGCATAACAACCTCACCGACCCCGCCCAACTTGTGAACCGAGCTGAAGAGTTCTGTCCAGTCATTGTCATCCTTGTAGGTTGCCCGCATAGCGTCCTGTGTGGCTTGCGCGATCATCTCGGAGGTGATTTTGTCTGCGCTGGAAATTTTGTTCGCTGCTGCGATATTGGCAAGGCTTTCTGTGAAGTGCTTTTTCACAAAGGGTGCATCGCCGAGTTCCAACAATCCGTAGGTGAACTGACGGATATTTTCGAGTACTGATTTTTCACTGCTCAACTGGTCAAAGACATTCTTGCCGGTGAATTTCTGGCTGATGGCTTCAAGCGCCTGTGCGCCTTTTTTCATGCCGGGCACATTGGCGAGGATGTTATGCTGCTGGCCCTCGCCCAGCTTGAACACCTGTGCGTTTTTCACAGCATCGGAGATGGGCTGTTCATAGGCACTGCTGCCATCGATGGTATCCTTAACCTGATTCCACACCTGTTCCGCCACATCCCTGCTGGTTTTATCCACATGCAGGGCTTTGGTCTGCACGAAGTCTGTGCTTTTACCGGTCTTTGCATACAGACTTTGCAGAGCGGCACTGACCTTATCCGAAATACCGGCGACCGGCATCTGCATCACATTCGCCACGACATTGCGAACTTGTGTGCGGGGATTCAGCAGAAAGCCCAGGCGGCGTGCTTCGGCCAGCTTGGAGAGCGCAGAGACGGGGTATTCCTTTACAATGCGGTTACCGATACTCTCCATCGCAGAAGAAATAGCTTCGCCATCCCCGGCATGGATGCTCTCAAACGCCTTGATTTCGGCATCGGTGAGCCTAAAGTTCTTCCACTGGCGGCCCAGTTCCTTTGCGCCGCTGGCATTCAAATCGTCGATGCTGCGCTGCGCATACCGCAAGGCGGTCATTGGGTCGTTCTGCATCAGAGAGATTGCGGCGGCCTGCGAGAACTGGCCGCTGGCTGTCAGCTCTTTGGACATACCGCGTAGCAGTTCTACGGCGGAATCGCTATCACCATCTGCAATGTACTGCTTTGCCAGCTGATACCCCAGGGGCACCGCCGCCGGGTCACGCTGGGAAAGCATATTCTGGTATGCCGTTACGGCCTCTCCCTGCTCCTTTGCAAGTACAGCATCCGCACGGGCTTTCGTCTCGGCGTTGGACAGCTGGTTATAGACTTCGGGCGCGGTGACAAAATCCTGCTTGACGGCATCTGGCAGGTCGGAGTTGGTGCGCAGAGATTCTGCAAAACCGCGCTCCCGCACTGCCCCGCCGGGGGCATCCGCTGCGGAGCCTGCAAGGCCCTGTGCGGCGTTCTGGGTTGTGGAAGTAAAGTTGGTAGCTGTGCTGTCAGGAACGCTCTTCACTGCGTCTGCGCTGTTCACATCTCGCAGGAACGCATCGGCGTTCTTTTCCAAATCAACGGCAGCGGGCGTGTCGGCACGCGGCAAGTCAGGGCGTGTATCAAGCCTGCTGCTTTTACCGACGACGGCTGCCGCCTCTTGCAGCGGTTCATCCAGCATCGCGCCGCTGAAACTGTTCTTCACGCCGTTGAGGACTGCGCTGCCGATTTCCGGCAAGGCGTTCATAGCAACGTTTCCGGCCAGATTTTTAGCAGCGTTGGCGGCCATTCTTCCGACGGTCATGGGGTCATCGACATTCTCGCCCCGCGCGGCGGCCTGTCTGTCAGCGGAGAATTGATCCATGTCGTCCATCATGCTCGGGTAGGTATCCAGCACAAAGTCTGCGCCAGTATCTGCGAGCACGCGCCCTGCGGCTTCACCAAATCCGGGCTGTACAATGCGGTTCAGCACCGGGATTTTCTTTGCTGCATCGTAGAGCTTGCCGCCCGCTTTTTGTGCGGCGTCTGCATAGCCGGTTCCATCCGCGAGCTGATTGAACGCATTATACTGCACCATCTTGCCCGCCATAGCGCCGCCCATAGCGGCGAGGGGGTCTTGCTCGGTATACTTGTCGAGAGTTGGTACAAGCGCCGGTACAGTGCCGCTTTCAATGGCCTGCGTGTACTTGCCGCCCGTTTGCTTATCTGCCCAATCTGTGAACGCTTTCTCGGTTTGCTTTTGCATCGGGAAGCTACGCATAAAGCCTGCCGTCGCCGCCTGCAAATCCTGTCCCAGCCCGTTCAGGGATGCTTTCTGGTTCATGCGGGAAAGGGCCGGTGCCTGGATGTTGTAATCGTCCAGCGAGAGTGTACCGGCCTTCACCTGTTTGTATAAGTCCCCTGGATTCTGGCCGTACTGATTCACTGCATTGATTTCGGCCTGTGTGAGCTTGCGGCCCGGCGTGCCAAGCTCGGCGCGGTAATCAGCATCGTTCTGTAACCGCTGCAAGGCGGTGGCAGTGTCCTTCTGTACGCTGGCCCAGTCGTTGCGGGCAGCCTTTGCGCGGCGTCTCTCGCGGATGCTGGGGGCTTGTCCTGCCGCCGCACTCGTACTGCCAACAAGATTCCCGGCCCGTCCGATTGCAACGCTCTGGGCGGGCTGTGCGGCGCTCTGGCGCTCTGCGTAGCTGTTCCCGCTGGGCTTGCCTTTATTGGCTCCTGCGTTTGCGGCGGCCTGTTTATCTTTGAGCAGCTGCACCGTCTGCCCCCGCTTCTGCTGGGCGCGGTATTTGATGTCGGATTTTTCCTGTTCGCTGCCGTCGTACCGGGCGCGGGCGCTTGCATTGCGCTCGGCGTTGCTGCGCTGGGTGTCCTTGCCTTTGAGCGGCTTGGTCTGCACATCTTTTCCTGCGGCGCTACTCTGGGTAGTTTTTTCCTTTCCCTTTAAGCTATCGGCCGCCGCTGCCATAGCGGCATAGCTGTCAGAATCGGTCGTTACGCTGCCGCTCTTGGAACTGCTGGACGCCCTTGCCGCTTTGGCCGCCTTTTCAGCTTCTTTCGCCAGATACCAAGCTTCATGCTGTTTCTGAATTGCAAGGTCGGCGTCATCCTGCAATTTTTTCGTGAACTGGTCGTTCGCCATTACTGCCGCCTGCTGGGCCAGCTTGAAGCTGTTGCTTGCGCCGGCAACAGCTGCTGTACCGACATCCGCAAGCTGATTCTTCAGCACAGGCAGGGTCTTATCCGTTGCGTTCAGCAAGGCCGCGCCGCGCTGCCGGGCGGCTTGGGTAGCTTGTACACCGCTGTTCACGGCCTGGGCCTGTGCGATTCTGTAGTTGTTGAGGTAGGCGTTAAACAACGCATCCTCGCGGGTTTTTATTGCCATAATATCACTCCAATCTGTTGAGGTTTTCTGATTCAAGTTTGTAGGATATAATCGCGGCCGCCAGCGGCCCCGCTGAAAGTCCTACGTTTATATCTTTTGTTGCTGCGTACAATTTAGCGTTCCCATACAAGAACGTAACGAGAAATGCGCCACAATCTATTAGGTGCTTTTTACGGTCCATAGCATAATGTCTCCATATTCAAGACTTTCTTGAAATTTTTCAAAGCCGCCTTTTCCTGTGCGTTCACACATTGCCGGGACACGCCGCGATCATCGGCAATCTCTTGCAGTGTCCGATTGTAGCGGTAGCGCTGTTCAAGGATGCTGCGGTGCTGTGGCTTCAAGGTATCGAGCGCGACTAGAACGGCCCGGCGGTTCTGCTCGTTCTCAAAGTCCAGCTCAAGGTTGACGGTGGGGTCAGCGTACACATCAGCAATGGTGTTGTCGGTGTCATCCTCTAGGGGCAGGTCGCTGGATAACGCATAGTTCAGCGGGTCAGCTGGTACGCGGGTCTGCTTGCCGTTCTCGTCACGGAGAAGCTTTCCCCGGCTGGTGGTCAAGACCTTTGTTGCGGTGGCCCGGATAGACCAGCCCAGCACGGTAAGAAAGGCCATGCGCTTGCCCGGGTCATACCGCCGCACTGCATCGCGGACAGCAAACTAGCCCTCAACGATTAGGTCATCCCGGTCAATGCCCACACGGTCAGCAAAGCCCCTATTTTTGGCGTAGATTTTAGCCATCTGCTGGCGGATGAAATTTTGATTACGCTCCCACAGCACATTTGTGGCGGCAGTGTCACCGGCCTTGCCTTGCATAATCAGCGTCAAATCGTCCAGTTCGTTCATTGATTGCACCTCCGCTTTGTGGTATACTTTAGTGGAGATGCTGCCCTGCGTCCGCCCCGCTGCCCGGCGGGGCTTTTTTATTTGCCCGGTAAGGTCTGGATAGCACAACCGTTTTTTCGGCTACTCTAACTCGTCTGGCTATTCGCAGACGGTAGAGCAGCCTGCCGCCTTGCTGATGTGAGTTGCTTTTCTGATTCTTCGTTTACCGGAAGTAACGCAGGATTTAAGGACCTTGTTTTTGTCCATTTATCGTAGAATCTTTCAAACTCGCTGCGCTTATACCTGCGTCCCTCATCGTTCATGTTGTTGAGTGCAAGCGCTGCATGATAGCTACCAAGCCAATCGCGCGCAACATCAGGAAGATCTAAAAACATTGCTGGATAGTCCAGTGGCGGCTCGCCACAATAACGAACGCGTGAGATCATCTGCAAAATTTTCTTCCATGCTTCGGCAGCTGGAACCGCATACTCTGCTTGGATGCTGCGCAGCTGGTCGCATAAATCGGCCAACGTCACTGGAAACTTGCAGACGGTAAAAGCCTTGCGCATAGCTTTCTGCCCAGCATAAGCTGGTACGTTAGCAAGTTCTGCTGCCCAGATCGTAATTTGAGTTGCGGCGTTTTCCTCGCTCAATGGCTTAGAACAGTTGGCGTACATCGCCACATTCCATCGCATAAGTGCAGTTACTTCGTCGACAGTCATTTCCCCACCTCCAGAAGTGAAAAATCTCCGGCTTTAAGTCTATCCGCCACACGGCTCAATGTATCAGCCGGTGATTCTTGCGATGCGTTCCTTGTCTGTGGGCGGGTATACTGTCCAGCACGGCGCAACCAATTGCGGGCAGCTGCCTGCCAATCCTTCATGCTGGACCTTCCGCCAACCTTCCAACCGTTGGCCGCATAGTAGTCAATAAAGGATTTAGCTTCTGCTGCTGACGAACCTTGTTCGCAAAAATAAGTAATAGCATCATCCGTAGATGGCGGCGTGAAGCGTGGGTGAGGCGGCTTGTCCGCCTTACTCTCGCTCTTTACACTGTCCTTACCTATCCTGGCCTTACCTAACCTATCCTGTGGAACCCGTTGGTATGCGCTTTGGCTTACCGCTGGTATACCAAGTTGCGCTTTTTCCTCTTGAAACTGCGTTTGAGTATAGCGATCTGGACGAATAAGGTTGTTTTTCTTCCAATCAACAATGACCAGTACCCCACTTTCAAAAGGTTTTACAAAACCTTTTGCCGCCAATAAGTTGAGGTCATCGGCACTGCAACCACACATTGCGGTGGTACGTTTTGGAGATGCTACAAAACCGTCATCATCGGCCCGCATACCTAAGTGGAAGTAAAGAGCCTGTGTGCTACTCGGCATATCAAGAAATCTGTCTGTATCGACTACGTCAAGGCTGAACATTCTACGGCGTGCCATTATAGCGTTTCCTCACTTTCAAAATCCAGCTGGCCTAATGGGATGCCCAACTTCCGAGCCACCGGCGCAATCGCAGCGAGACCATGCTTGCAGCGGGCGGCTTGGGTGTGATAGAACGCGGACAATTCCCGTTGTGCAGCCTCCGGATCATCGCTTGGCAGGAAGTAACCGCCATAGCCACCAGGGGCGTATAAGATAATCTCTCCGGCATCGCGCGCCTTCATGATTTGGCTGCGCAGTCCGCGCGGAGTTGTCCCCATCGCAGCAGCTAATACATCGGCGCGGATTGCGTTCTCACGCCCGTGTTTCAAGAAATCGACAACAGTCATTGATTTTTACCTCCAAATCTGATAGACTGAAGGCGGGAAAATAGCTTTGCGCTGCATTGTTTCCCGCTCTTGCCGTCTGGCGTGCTGCAACACGCTGGGCGGCTTTTTCTGTTTTCATAACTCCACCCGGTGAATACCGGGTTGCTGTGGTGGCTCGCCGCCGTCCATCCAAGCCGCAAGGCTGGACAGATTGACCAACGTCTTGCGCCCGCACTGGACGCTGCGCACCTGCCCCATCTTGCACAGCTGACGGACTCGGTAAACAGGGATGCCGGATGCTTCGGCGGCCTGTTGGATGGTCCCCAGCCGGGGGAAATCAAGATTCATCATTGCTTTTCACCTCACTTTCGTGCTGTTCCTGGGCCATGCGCTCTGCGCGGCGCTCCCACTGGTTGACGGCGTACTGCTTGCACTTCTCACGGTTCTTCCTGCGCCACGCACGCATATATTCTGCGCGGGCTTTCTTCGCTGCATCGGTCATTAAAGCACCTCCTTGACATGCTACATACAACGGTTTATAATAAATACGTAAACGATAACTTTGCTTTTATCGTTATCGTTGCTGATATTATAGCTGCAATTTTGCTTTCTGTCACAAAAATACGAAAAGTAGATGCATTTGATATAATATCGCGCTTCGATACCACCTATGATATTTTAGGAGAATACAATGCCTAAGAGAGTTTCTAAAGATTATATAAATGATGTTGAGAACTTTAATGAATTGCCTATTTATAGTCAACGAATTCGTTACTATCTGGATGAACATAGCCTCACGGCAAAGGATTTGAACGAAAAGGCAGGTTTTTCATCACCAAATGTTGTCCCAAGCCTTATAAAAGGAAATCGAGAATTATCTCTCGATGCTGCAAAGAAATTGTGTACAGTTATGAGCGTTTCAATCGATTATCTTGTGGGGCGCAGTAATGCGGCAACTGCCAATGCGGAGGTTTCATCTATTTGCGCATACACGGGATTAAGTGCACAGGCGGTCAATTCTCTACACAGCACAACAACACAAGAAAACCGTCTTGCTGTATGTTTTCAAAACGAAATCACTTCGCAACTAATTGAGAGTGGATATTTTAAGTCCCTCTGTACAAGCATTAAAAGGTATTTTTTAGAAGCAGCGCTAGCAGAAAAAACTATCGCAGATGCTTTAAATGATTTGATTCCTAAAAGCAATGTGTATGAGGCTGAAAAGCGCGTAAAATATGCTCAATTTGACGTAACAGAAACCATAAAATATATACTAGACGAAACCGCGAAAGTTCCAAATATATATGCTTTTGAGCTACAATATCAAGTGGCGCACGCAGCGGAGGGACAAAATGGCGAACATAACGAAACGGACAAATAAAAACGGCTCCGCATCCTACCGCGTCAAGGTATCGGCCGGGGTGGGCGCTGATGGGCGGTATATCTACCGCTCGGCCACATTCACACCGCCGCCAAAACTAAGTGCACGGAAAGAAGCAAAAGCCGTACAGGAGTTTGCCGATGACTTTGAGCGGCGCGTTCAAGAAGGATTGTTTGTTGCCAATGATTTAACGGTTGACGGCCTTGCTGAACGCTGGATGAAAACTTACTGTGAAAAGCAGTTAAAGCCACACACTGTATCCGACTATCAAAAGATGCTGCCGCGTGTCTCTGCTGCCATCGGGCATATTAAGTTGGCAAACCTTCGGCCCGGCCATATTCAGGAATTTTATAATCGGCTGGCGCAGCCCGGAATCCGCGAAGATGGAAAATATAAGGCACGGTCTGCATTTATTACGGCTTTCCCAAAAGGTACACGGCTGGCCCTGCTGCAAGCCGCTAATGTATCACAGCGCACACTTACGGAAGCAATGTGCGGGCGTAATGTCTCTAAGCGTTCAGCCGAAAAGATAGCCGCTGCCGCCGGATGGGCTTTTACAAAGGCCTTTACCTGTACTAGCGCAGATACTTTGAGTGCCAGGAGCCAGCGGCATTATCATTTAATGCTGTCGTCCATGTTCAGCACCGCCGTTCGTTGGCAGCTGATGGACAGCAACCCATGCGAACGAGTCACGCCGCCAAAGCTGGACGAAACCGATGTTGAATTTTTGGATGAAGGTCAGATTGCCTCTTTGCTGGAAGCCTTACCAGACGCGCCAACACAGCTTTCTGTGATCGTGCAGCTTGCTTTGTTCACAGGAGCCCGCAGGGGCGAAATCTGTGGCTTGCGTTGGGCAGACATCGACCTTGACGCGGGTGTCATGGCTATCAATCGAAATTTATCGTTCATTGCGCATAAAGGCCCCGTGTTTGATTTGCCGAAAACAAAAAAGAGCCGCCGCTGCATAAAGCTAAGCGACGACTGTGTAGCGTTATTGAAAGATTATAAGCAATGGCAGATACGGGAGCGTCTGAAAGTCGGTACATACTGGTTGCGGGAAATCACCATAGAGGGCGGCAAGCGCGTCAAGAATGATTTGCTGTTTACCAAACCCGACGGCAAGCCGTTTGACCCCAACAAGGTTTCTTCGTGGTTCCCGGTGTTTTTGCGGGAGCATGATCTGCCACCCTGCCGCTTCCATAGTCTGCGCCACTCCAATGCAGCGCTGTTGATTGCGGCCCATGTTCCTGCAACGACGGTTGCGGGCCGTCTGGGCCATGCACAGGTATCGACAACGGAAAACATTTATGCGGCTATGATTCGTTCGTCTGATGCAGCGGCAGCGGATGCGCTGGGCAGTGTCTTTGAAAGAATCAAACAGCGTCAAGAAATCGGCTGAAAACGCAGTTTCAAAAAGATTTATGCCCAAATTATGACCATTCGCGTCAAAACCAACTTGAATATAGGCAAAAAGAAAGCCCCGATACATCATGTTTTCAACGATGTATCGGGGCTTTTCGCTTGGAGCTGGTGGCCGGACTTGAACCGGCGACCTGCTGATTACGAATCAGCTGCTCTACCAACTGAGCCACACCAGCACGCAAGACAACAATAAATATTATACAGATTTTTCCGGATAAGTCAATACCCTGACGAAAATTTTATTGCTGTCCTGCGGGATTGCAATTTACTCCGCGTCCTCGCAGAAGGCCTTGAAGGTCAGGTAGGCCATGTAAACGTCGGCCTTGGAGACGATCTCAAACGGAGAGTGCATCGAGAGCACGGGTACGCCGATGTCGATGGTGTCGATGTCCTGATTGGCGACATACTTGGCAACCGTGCCGCCGCCGCCCAGGTCGAGCTTGCCCATCTCGCCGATCTGCCACACAACGCTGTTGGTGTCCATCAGACCGGTCAGGTAGCTGACGAGCTCGGCGGAGGCATCGCTCGTGCCGGACTTGCCGCGGGAGCCGGTGTACTTGTAAATGGCCACGCCGCGGCCTGCGTAGGTGCCATTGTCGGGCTCAAAGGCGTCTGCAAACGTCGGGTCGTAGGCCGCCGTAACGTCAGCAGACAGGCACTTGGCGGCCTTGCAGGCCGTGATGTAGTCCGCCCCCTGCCCTGCGCAGAGCTGCTGCAGGAAGTGGAAGGTGTACATGCTGTTCAGGCCGGTGACGCCGTCAGAGCCGGTCTCCTCCTTGTCGGTCAGGACGCAGACGGAGGTATAGGCGGGGCTCTTGGTCCCGATCTCGGCCATCAGCGCAGGGTAAGCGTCCACGCGGTCATCGTGGCCGTAGGCACCGATCATAGCGCGGTCCAGACCGATGTCGCGGGCCTTGTAGGCAGGCACGACCTCGATCTCGGCGCGGGTGAAGTCGCGCTCGGTGATGCCGTAGGCCTCGTTCAGCATGCCCAGGACGTTAAGCTTGACGCGCTGCTCGGCGTCCTTATCCTCGATGGGCAGGGACGCAATGATGACGTTGAGGTCCTCGGCGGTAATGCCCTCGGCCAGCGTCTTGGCGCTCTGCTTGGCACCCAGATGCGGCAGCAGATCGGTGATGCAGAACACGGGGTCGTCGTCCTTCTCACCGATGCAGACGTTGACCCTGGTGCCGTCGGCGCGGTAGATGACACCGTGCAGGGCCAGCGGGATGGTGGGCCACTGGTACTTGCGCACGCCGCCGTAGTAGTGGGTGCGCAGGTAGCCGATGTCGGTCTTTTCAAACACGGGCACGGGGCGCAGGTCGAGGCGCGGGGAGTCGATGTGGGCAATGTTCAGGTGGAAGCCCTCCTCGAGGTTCTTCGTGCCGATGGTCGCGGCCAGCACGCACTTTTCGCGGTTGATGGTGTAGACCTTGGTGCCGGGGGCGTAGCTCGTGCCGGGCACAAACTTCTGATAGCCGGCGGCGGTCAGCAGCTTTTCGCTGTAGGCCGTGGCCTCGCGCTCGGTCTTGGCGTTGTCCAGGAAGGTCTTATAGCCCTCGCAGAAGTCCTGCGCGGCGGCAATGGCATCGGGGGCCGCGTCGGCTACCGTTTCATTTTTATAGAGCAGATTTTTCAGTTCCTCGGTGGTTTTCATTTCGAGAATCCTTTCTAAAAATTATTTATAAATCTCCGAGTAGTGCTGATAGCTCTCGGTGATTTTTTTTACGTAGAGCCGCATCTGCGGGTAAGGGTAATGGTCCAGCGCAACGCCGTCCGTTGAGTACGCCTCCTGCCCGAGCAGACCGTCCACGGTGCCCACGCCGCTGTGGTAGGCCGCGGCGGCGGTGGCCAGATGGCCGCTGTAGCGGTCCAGGCAGTAGCTGACAAAGTAGCTGCCGAACCGGATATTCGTCTCGGGGTCGTAGAGGTCGTCGAACGTCAGGCTCTCCGTCGGGGCGATTTTCATCTTGATCCAGTCGAACGTGACCTCGGTGATCTGCATGAGTCCCCTGGCCCCGGCGTCGGAATCTGCGTTCGGATCAAAATTGCTCTCGGTGCGGATGAAGGCGTATAAAATCATCGGGTCTATGCCGTATTTCCCGGCGTAATACTCAACGTACTCTGTGAAGCGCTGCGGGTATTCCCAGTGTTCGATCTTATCGCGGAAGGTGCTGAACAACAGCGTTCCCGCCAGGGCCAGCACCAGCAGCAGCGCCAGGATCGGTGCTAAAATGCTTCTTTTTCGCTTTTTGGCTTTTGGCATGTTCCCTCCTTCTCCAATCCATTCAAAACGGATCGCAGCTTTTCGCGCAGGGCATCAGGCGTGCTGTCGTTGACCAGCTCTGCCGTGGCGGCGGCGCGCAGCGTTTCCAGCAGGATCATCAGACTGCCTATGTTGGACTTCGGCTTTTCCTGCGGCGTTTC
>ERZ772818.1767-NODE-1767-length-18009-cov-7.283781_pt1 | contig 18009 bp, 17 predicted proteins | sample MGYA00580837_ERZ772818 | MGnify/ENA primary metagenome ERZ772818 (study PRJEB29015, sample SAMEA2737671) | human gut metagenome | biome: human gut; feature: human-associated habitat; material: faeces | place: China | collected 2012 ...
CGATGAAAAAACATTCTGCGTTATTTAACTGAAAGTCAATGAGACAGCACACTAGAATTGTTTAAGGAAACGTACATCGTTCTCATACAGAAGTCTCATATCGTCGATCTCATATTTGAGAAGTGCGATACGCTCAAGACCTACACCAAATGCGAATCCTGTATATTCATCCGGGTCGATACCGCACATTCTCAGTACGTTTGGATGAACAGTACCGCAGCCGAGGATCTCGATCCAGCCGGAACCCTTGCAGAAACGGCATCCTTTGCCGCCGCACTTGAAGCAGGAAACGTCTACCTCTGCGCTTGGCTCTGTGAATGGGAAGTGATGTGGTCTGAATTTTGTCTTTGTCTCTGGTCCGAACAATTCCTGTGCAAACTCCTGAAGAGTTCCCTTAAGGTCTGCAAATGTGATGTTCTTGTCGATGACCAGACCTTCGATCTGATGGAAAGACGGGGAATGTGTTGCATCTACTTCGTCAGAACGGAATACACGTCCCGGTGCGATCATACGGATCGGAAGTTTGCCTTTTTCCATGGTACGTGCCTGTACCGGGGAAGTCTGGGAACGAAGAAGGATAGAATCATTGATAAAGAAAGTATCCTGCTCGTCTCTTGCCGGATGGTCTTCCGGAATGTTCAGTTTGGTGAAGTTGTAGTCTGCATATTCTACTTCCGGACCTTCGACTACTTCGTAGCCCATTCCGATAAAGATACGCTCTACTTCTTCCAGTGCGATGCTGTTCGGATGACGATGTCCGATCATTGCCTTTTTTGCAGGAAGTGTAACGTCGATCACTTCTGCTTTCATTTTTTCTTCGCGAAGTGCTTCTTCCAGTTTCTTTCTGGTTGCTTCCAGATGTTCCTCTATCCTGGTTCTTGTCTCGTTGACCATCTGTCCTACTTTCGGACGGTCTTCCGGAGCAACATCTTTCATACTTTTTAAGATTGCTGTCAGCTCACCTTTTTTGCCAAGGTAAGCAACTTTTACTTCATTCAGTTTATCCGGACCATCTGATTCTTCGATCCGTTTTCTGGCTGCTTCTGCCAGTTCCTGAAGTCTTTCCTTCATATCCATGATTTTGTATCTCCTTTTTGTTTATTTATTACAGCATCAAAAAAGACCCCGTCCCACATAAAAAGGGACGGAGTCATTATCCGCGGTACCACCCTGTTTCCTGCTAAAGAGCAGGCACTCGAGTCATGCTTAACGCGCATCAACGTCATCTCCTACTGAAATAGTTCAAAGATGAAGCTCCGGCGGGAAAATAAGAAACTGTCTGAACTTAAGGGGGCTTACAGCCGCTGACTCCCTCTCTCTGAAAGGAAACAATTCCCTGAAACGCCTTCAAAGCCTTTGACTTATCTTTTCTTACTATGCCACATAGTGAAAAATCTGTCAAGATTTTTTTTGACCATCTGCCATAAAGTAATCTGTGCCTGACGGAACTGATTCTCAAAATAAGCATTGATCTCTGCACCGTAAAGCAGAAGGTTCATGCAGCAGTAGAGCCACAGCATGACCATGATCAGTGCTGACAGACTTCCGTACATGTTGCTGAAATTCGGGAAAAATGTAAAATACAGCGAAAAAAAGTACGAAAACAGCGACCACGCGACAGCTATGATAAAAGCTCCCGGAATCTGGCTCTTGAGCGATGCTTTACGGTTCGGAAGGTAACGGTACAGCACCAGAAATACAAGAAACAATACTACAAATACAAGAAATGTCTTGGCACTCAATATCCTTCCAAGGACTTTCCCCAGAAACGGCATATGAATCACAAGCGCCGCATGGATCCGGTTTCCCATGACAAGAAGCAGAAGGCTTATGATAATTGCGATCACAAACAGAAACATATACAGCATAGAATACAGTCTGTTTATCAGCCAGTTTCGGGTCTCTTTGACATGATAGATCACATTCAGTCCCGTAATGAGTGACTGCATACCCTTGCAGGAGGACCACAGAGCAAAAACACCTGAGATCGGCACGACCGCTGCGCTCTTGGTAAATACTTCTGCGATGATCTTGAGTACAAAATCCTGAAGGTTTGTCGGAACAAACCCGATAATAACCTGTCGAAGCATCCGATAGGTCAGCGGGGTATATTGGATCAGTGCGGTAAGAACCAGCACAAAGGGAATAAACGACATGATCAAAAAGTATGCCGCCTGTGCAGCGTAAGCACCGATATGGTCATTTTTGGTCCGGTCCATAAAGCCCAGGATCAACTGTACCGTGCTTTTGGCTTTCTTCTCTTCCATATTTCTTCTCCTGGTATCAGCAAATTTGTCTATTGACCATTGTACCATATCGTGTACAATGTGACAAGTTTGAGTTACTGTTCGCTCCGCACACAGCTACTGAGCAAAAAACACTTATTTCACACCATAAATGTCTACAAACTCAATCTCCCGAAAAAAATATTCCAGGATCTCCTCATAGCTGTATCCTTCCTTCGCCATCTCATTCGCGGCAGTCTGACTCATTCCTACGCCGTGCCCGTATCCCCCGCCTTTCAGGGTGATTCCATCCGCATCCTGGCTCTGGATCTCGAAGTAGGCACTGGGGAGAAGTTTTCCCCCTTCTGTAACGCTGCCGTCTTTTTCTGTGATCTTGCAGCCCCTGGGAGAAAGAAATTCCCTTATGGAATACTCTCCGTCAACCGTTCCTGTTCCACCCTCTGTCGTTACGGTAAGTTCTGTCACTGCACCGCTCTGGCTTTTCTTCTGAACAGAAACTGCTTTCAGTTTTCCTGCGAGGTTCAGAAGGGAAACGGCCTTCTCTTCCAGAGCAGTCCAGGGGATCTGCACCGTCCATGCACTCCAGGGCTCTTCTGCGTCAAATTCACAGGGAACGCTTTTGAGATAAGATGCAGTTTCGCTAACTCCCCAGATCTCATCCGTGCTCGTCACACCCGCCGAGGTAGAAAAATAATACGCCTCTACAGGCTGTCCATTCTGGGACAGGATCATTCCTTCGGTTTCCCTGACCGCTTTTGTTGTCGATTCCTGCGGTGCAACATTCTGGTAAACCTGATAACTTACGCTGTCATCCACATCTGCACCATATTCATGGAGTCTGCTGCCCTGCATCTGCTTCCAGGCGTAGGTTCTCGCACAGACTGCCTGCGCTTTGAGCGCTTCTTTTTCGTATGTGGATGGCATCTCACTCGGGACAACTGCCTCCAGATATTTTTCCAGCGGAAGAATATTGATCGCCAGAAGTCCCTCTTCACACGGCCGGATCTCAAGTCTGCCGCCATAGGAAGGTGTCCCGCACTGCCTGTGGATCGACGGGATCAGGATTCCTCCTTCCTGCTCCGGGATCGAGATGATCTCATTTCTTCCACGCAGTGCCTCCGCTTCATAGACAGTCTCTTCTCCATTTAAGGAAATTGTCACAGAATCATGATATACAGACTGAAAATCAGAATCCGTAAGTGCTACCCGGATCTCGGGTTCTGTCTTGTTTTCTTTCGTCTGTCCGGCTGCTGCACCGTCATGTATACACAGTTCATTCAGCAGCACCACAAGCAACATTAAATGCACATAAAAAAATCTGGCTTTCCTCATAATCCATTATATGAGGAAAGCCAGAAAACATGGCTGTTATTTTCTTACAGAGAATCTGTAAACTGTCTCAGAGTAATATTTCTCTCCTGCTTCCAGAACTGGTGAATGGAAATTCTCTACATTGACTGCATTCGGCTCTACCTGTGTCTCAAGGCAGAATGCCTCACGTTTATTATAAACATGTCCGTTCTTACCGTGCTCATCCTCCACGAAGTTTGCCGCATAGAACTGTACGCATGGGCAATCTGTAAGAACATCCATCTGGATACCGGATTTCTCTGACCACGCAGAAGCGATCTCACGGATACTCGCCTTGTTGTATCCGTCTGTCACATAGTTATGGTCAAAACCTCCTGTGAATTTGAGCTGTTCAAAATCAGCCTCGATATCTCTGCCGATCTGCTTTGCGGTACGGAAATCCATCGGAGTTCCCTCAACAGATGCATTCTCGCCAAGCGGAATGGAATCCTCACGGACCGGAGTGTATTCCTGCGCATGAATGGTAAGATACTGGTCCATTGCAGTGCCGCTGCCCTCTCCGTTCAGGTTGAAATAGGAGTGGTTCGTCATGTTTGCAACGGTTGTCTTGTCGCTCACACCGGAGTAAACGATGCGGACTGCATTCTCCTCTGTCAGCTCATAAGTAACAGAAACTTCGAATTCTCCCGGATAGCCATTCTCTCCATCAGGACTGATCCTGGAAAAAGTAACTGCATTCTGTCCCTCTACTGCAGATGCATTCCACAGTTTCTTCTCAAATCCGTCCGGGCCGCTGTGGAGATTGTTCTTGCCTTCGTTTGGCGTCAGTTTGATCTCTGTGCCATCCAGCATAAATCTGGAATCTGCGATACGGTTGCCGCTTCTGCCGATGCATGCTCCGAAAAAGCATCCATTTACAAAATAGCTCTCAAGATCATCGTATCCAAGGACTACGTCTGTCAGTCTGCCATCCTTATCCGGCACGCAGACATTCACCAGGATCGCACCATACTGTGAAACTTCTATGTAAGCTCCTGCCGCATTCTCAATGTGATAAATATGTGATTCTTCACCTGAAGGTAAATTTCCAAAAATCCTCTCTGTTACCATGCTGTAATTCCTCCCGATTCATTCTTCAAAAAAAGAGCCATATACAAATGGCTCATTCTTTCTTAATTCCCCCGGAATGCCGTTCCCTTCCATTTGACGCCTAGCTTTCGCCAGGTTGGGTGTCCTCAACTGATGATCTGCCTTCCACGACGAGAGGCCTGACATCACAGCAGCGATGTTGGATTCCCTATTAATAAATGTAGGTTCAAATAAAAAAAGGGGCATCGCACATTCCAGGAATTCTTTTGTTGTATTTTATTGTACTCTATTGTATGTGATTTTTCAACATAAAATGTTGGAAAAATTTATTATTTTGCAACAAAGTTGATGATCTTGTTCGGTACATAGATCTCTTTGATGAGGTTCTTGCCTTCGAGGAAGGAAGCGATCCTCTCATCTGCTTTGGCGATCTCGAATGCCTTCTCTTTCTCACAGCCGTTTGGAAGAACTACAGTTCCTCTTACCTTACCATTTACCTGTACACCGATCTCAACTGTCTTGGCAACAGTCTTGCCTTCATCGTATACCGGCCAGGAAGCAACTGCAAGCAGACCTTCTCCGCCGAGGAACTCCCAGATTTCTTCGCAGAGATGCGGAGCAAACGGGCTTAAGAGCTTGATAAAGATGCCCAGGTCATCTTTGCTGAGGCGTCCTTCTGCTGTGATCTCGTTAAGAAGAGTCATCAGGCTGGCGATCGCTGTGTTGAACTTCAGGTTCTCGATATCGGAAGAAACTTTCTTGATGGTACGGTGGATCTTCATTTCCAGTTCATCGGAAACAGGTTCCTCAGAAATGAGATCTGTCAGACCTGCCACACGGTCAAGGAATTTCTTGCAGCCTTTTACAGAGCTGTCACTCCATGGAGTTGCTGCGCCGTAATCACCCATGAACAGTACATAGGTACGAAGAGTATCTGCACCATATTCTTCTACGATGTCAAGCGGGTCAACAACGTTTCCCTTGGATTTACTCATCTTGTCTCCGTCCGGTCCGAGGATCAGTCCCTGGATGGAACGTTTTGCATATGGTTCCGGTGTATTGACAACACCCAGGTCATACAGGAAATGATGCCAGAATCTGGAGTAGATCATATGTCTGGTAACGTGTTCCATACCACCATTGTACCAGTCAACCGGCATCCAGTATTTCAGTTTGTCCATATCAGCCAGTGCATGTGTATTGTGCGGATCTGTATATCTCAGGAAATACCAGGAAGATCCTGCCCACTGAGGCATGGTGTCTGTCTCACGTTTCGCTGCAGCGCCACATTTCGGGCAGGTGCAGTTTACGAAGGAATCGATCTTGGCAAGTGGTGACTGTCCGTCCTCACCCGGCTCGAAGTCCTTGACATCCGGCAGACGAAGCGGAAGTTCTTCTTCCGGAACAGCTACAACACCGCAGTTCGGGCAATGGATCAGCGGGATCGGCTCACCCCAGTATCTCTGGCGGTTGAATGCCCAGTCTTTCATCTTGTACTGAACGCCTGCTTTACCGATGCCCTTCTTCTCAAGTTCTTCCAGCATACGCTCGATAGAATCTTTTTTCTTGGTGTATCCGTTGAGGAATTCAGAGTTGACCATCTCTCCGTCACCTGTGTAGGCTTCCTTGGTGATGTCTCCACCCTTGATGACTTCGATGATGTCGATGCCGAATTTCTTTGCGAAATCATAGTCACGCTGGTCATGAGCCGGTACTGCCATGATCGCACCTGTACCATAACCCATCATTACATAGTCTGCAATGTAGATCGGGATCTTCTTGCCGTTTACAGGGTTGATTCCCTCAAATCCCTGGATACGCACACCTGTCTTGTCCTTGACAAGCTGAGTTCTCTCGAACTCTGTCTTCTTGGCACATTCATTACGGTATGCAGTGATCTCGTCCATGTTTGCGACTTTGTCTTTGTATTTGTCGATGATCGGATGCTCCGGTGCGATTACCATGAAAGTAACACCAAACAGAGTATCCGGTCTGGTTGTATAAATCTCAAGCTTCTCGTCGATTCCGTCGATGTCGAAGTCTACAAAAGCGCCCTTGGATTTACCGATCCAGTGGATCTGCTGCTGCTTTACATTGTCCGGATAGTCAACGTCCTTGAGGCCTTCCAGGAGTTTGTCTGCGTACTGAGTGATCCTCAGATACCATACGTCCTTGGATTTCTGCACAACTTCGCTGTGGCAGATATCGCATTTGCCGCCCTGGCTGTCCTCATTGGAAAGAACGACCTTGCAGTGCGGGCAGTAGTTTACAAGAGTTCTGTCTCTGAATACGAGACCCTTCTCAAACATTTTGAGGAAGATCCACTGTGTCCATTTGTAGTAATCCTCATCTGTAGTATCGATCACACGGTTCCAGTCAAAGGAAAATCCAACTTTCTTTAACTGGTTGGAGAATTTCTTGATGTTCTCATCTGTGATGATACGTGGGTGTGTTCCTGTCTTGACTGCATAGTTCTCGGTAGGAAGACCGAATGCATCAAATCCGATCGGGAAAAGTACATTGTAGCCTTCCATACGACGTTTTCTGGAAATAACCTCAAGGCTTGAGTATGCTTTGATGTGTCCTACATGCATACCTGCGCCACTTGGATATGGAAACTCTACCAGACCATAGAACTTCGGTTTGTCACTGTTGTCCTTGGCTTCGAAGACTTTGCTTTCTTCCCATTTCGCCTGCCACTTGGGCTCAATTTTTTTAAAAAAGTATTTCATCTCTATGGTTCCTCCAACATTCATTGTTGTATCTGAGAATTAATTTTAATTCAAGGAGAGCGTTTTGTCAATGTAACGTTTCGCGATTATCCGCTTATTCTCAACAAAAAGGCGAACTTTATCAAAGTAAAGCATTTCTGTTGACGCACATTTTTCGACATGATATAATTTTTTTTCGTGTTTTTTATTATTTTTATGAGGAGGGAACAATATAATGAAGTCGTTTTATTCCTGGTACAAGAAGCATATCACCCAGGCGATCTTTACCGGACTGGTCCTTGGTATCCTGACCGGACTTTTTCTTGCCGGACGATATGCACCGGTTCTGACTGTCACCAGTCTGATCGGAGGCATCTACATGAATGCCCTGAACATGATGATCTTCCCTATGGTCTTCTGTTCGATCGTCATCGGTATCTGCAGCATCGGAAATATCCGCACCACCGGAAAGATCACAGGCTCTGCCATGGTATATTTTCTCAGTACCACCGCACTTGCCAGCCTCGTCGGTCTTATCATCCCGCGTCTGATCCATCTTGGAAGAGGTGTTTCTTTTGAGATGGCAACTGCCGATATCCAGGCAACCGAGATGAGCAGTATCCTGGATACGATCAAAAACCTGATCCCGTCAAACCCTGTCAAGGCTTTTGCCGAGGGAAATATGCTCCAGGTTCTCGTATTCGCAGTGATCATCGGTTTTACCCTGATCTCCATCGGAGAAAAAGGCAAACCATTCCTTGATTTTATTGATTCACTGAATGAGATCTGTCTGAAGATCATCGGCACGATCATGTACTTTACCCCGATCGGTGTCTTCTGTACGATCGTACCGGTCGTTGAGGCAAACGGAACAGAGACCATCCTTTCACTGGCAACACAGCTCATCATCCTTTATGTGGCATTTTTCGGTTTTGCTTTTCTCGTGTATGGTCTGTCTGTCAAGATCCTTGGCAAAGAAAGCCCGATCCGCTTCTTCAAAGCGATCATGCCTGCTGCACTGAATGCATTCGGAACCTGTTCAAGCTCCGCTACTATCCCGATCAGCAAACAGTGTATGGAGGAAGAGATGGGTGTTTCCAACCAGATCACCAGTATCGCGATCCCGCTTGGTGCCACTGTCAACATGGACGCGGTATCCATCGTAATGTCCTTTATGATCATGTTCTTCGCCAACGCCTGCGGAATCAATGTCAGCGTTTCCTTGATGATCGTGATCCTTCTGGCAAACGTGCTTCTGTCTGTAGGTACTCCTGGTATCCCTGGCGGTGCGATCGCTTCTTTTGCAGCACTGGCAACCATGGCAGGACTTCCGGCAGGTATCCTTGGTGTTTACATCAGTATCAACACTCTGTGTGATATGGGTGCAACCTGCGTCAATGTTATTGGAGACCTTGCCTGTTGCGTTGTACTAAAAAACAAGATCAAGATCAAAGAATGATCCGGTTTTTCTGAATTACATATTTTATGCACAGCAAAAACCAGCTGCTGAATCTATTCAAAACAGATTCAGCAGCCGGTTTTCTTTATTTCTTAATTCACAGGAGTCTGATCATTTATGCATCTGCGTTGTCTACTTTGCTTGCACGTGCCTCAATCTCCTTAGCCTGGATATCGCTCGGAGCCTGCTCATAGCGTGCGAACTCATAGGAGAAGTCGCCGCTTCCACCAGTCATGGAACGAAGTGTTGTAGAATATCCATAGATTTCAAGCTGTGGTACATCAGCCTCGATGATGGTATTGCCTTCATGATCCGGGTTCATTCCAAGAACACGTCCACGTCTCTTGTTGAGATCGCCCATAACATCACCGGTGTATTTGTCCGGAACAGTGATCTTCATGCTTACGATCGGCTCAAGGAGTACAGGAGATGCATCCATAAAGCCTTTCTTGAACGCCAGGATCGTTGCCATCTTGAATGCCATCTCGGAAGAGTCTACCGGATGATAAGATCCATCGTAAAGTGTAGCCTTAACGCCTACTACCGGATAAGCAGCCAGAGGTCCCTTCTGAACGCCTCCTGATCTGCCAGACACACCATGCGGATCAGCACCGCCTTCGAAGACGCCTTCTGGTACAGCGTGCTTTTCGAGATATGGAGCTTCCTTGCGATATCGTCCATCGTGAATTTGACCGAGTGCAGCCGCATCTCTTCCTTCGCCGCCGCGATCAGCTGTTCATCCATAATGATTCCTCCAGTACTCTTTTCGTTTTTTTAGTACTCTACTCGTATTATAGCATGATTTATCGGGAAAACAAATTCTATTTTTTCGCATACTGAAAGTACAAAAGAGCGATGAGCCTGCAAAGCTCATCGCTCTTTTGTACTTTCAGCGCATCCAATCAGTCTTCATATGTATAACCATGGATTAAGATTAAAACTGATAAATGTGTTCGTTTATCCCCCATAAATCTCACCAGCGTAAGACTACCGTTTTTAATGACAAAACACCGGTAACTAATAAATATAACGAGCCGGCTGTCAAGACCAGCCATCATATCATGCGGCTATTTTCGGTGGAACCATCCCCTATCTGTGATTTACTTTGAATCTTGATGGCGAATCATATTGCGTCCAAAACGCGGATAAAAGTCATAGTTTATTTGTGTCAAATCAACTCAATTTTCGCAGCCATCTAGCTCACTTTCTCATCAACATTCACAGGTACTTTCATAGAATCAAAAACAACTATCATTGCATCCTCATATACACAAACTGTGGATAAAAATACCATAGAGCCCAAAATGCAGCAATAAGAAAATGTACATTATAACCGCAGATACTTTTTGCAAGATTGGCTGTTTTCTCTGCGAAATAGGTTTGCCGTTTATCTTGTAAATACACATAAGATTCCACTGAAAATAAATCATATAAATAAATCCACTAAGAATAATGCCTAATGTTAAAAAGAACAACGATGCTCCTGCAATTATTGGAAACGGATAATTTACTAATAGATTAGTTGTGGAAAATAGTAAATCCATAAAACCATCTATAATCAACCAAAAACAAGCTATACTCCAAATTATTTTTCTGAATGCGTATACTTTCCGATTTCTTATTAGATAAAAGCTATAAACTACAAACGCCAAAGATAGCAACCAGGCAGATAAAATCTTTTGGAACAATTGCCAATTAGTAATTCCCATAGTATTTTTACTCCTCATTACGCTTCTGATATTCATCATTATCATTCTGTTTTTTCTCACTTTGGCGTTGTTCCCTCAATTCATCTTCCAGTCTTCCTTGCAATTCACCTCCAATGTATCCACCAAAAACACCACTTCCAATTATTGCTATGCCTGGAGGAAGCCCCAACCCTTTCCCACCTAAAAGCAATGTATTTCCAACAATATATGCCGTCTCTGCACCAACCACCCATGCATATGCGGCATCCCCCGGATAGTCACTCTCTATAATATGAAGCCCATCTATAACATAATCGACACCATTAATGGCACACTTTATATATTTTGAATCTGAAGCATCCTTTATCGAATCTGCTGTAGCTCTTACCAATGGCAAATCATAAAAATTATCATGATTTTGTCGTTCTTGTAAATCACTTGCCCAAAATTCGTAACTGTCCATAAATTTTTCAGTACTATCAGTGGTAAAGCCATGCTCAATAAGATATTGGCGTACCGTTTCTTTAGCAAATTCATTTCCAACTTCTAGGGAGTCTGAATCTGAACCGAATGGATCAGCCTGATCTGCTATATCCATCAAAGCATTGCTTAGCTGGTGCCATTCCTGATCAGTAAGAGTTTGACCATCATCTTTTTTCAGCGTCCGCTTCAGTAGCGGTTCTGTTGTCAAATCGAACCCCAAATAATTCCACTTTGCTGCATTTAAAGAGACCATAGCACCCGTCAATACATCTTCGATAAATTTCCAATTGCCGCGCCTACGCCAGCACTAAGCCACTGTACTGTATCTGGATGTTTTTGTACCCATTCTTTGCCTTTGGTTTTGGTCAGATACCCCATAACATATTCATTTACGCCACCTGACAATGCACCGGAAGCTGCACTTCCTCCTGCCATGTCTCCCATGAGCGCCCCGAAAGCGCCGTGGAGGAGCATCTTTTCCGTAGATCCATCTTTCCAGCCCTTGCTTTCGGCGTATGTATGGATTGCCTGATTGCCGTACTTTTCCAGCATGCCGACGAGTTCTTGTTTTTCTTCTACCTTGCTCTTATCAAAGATTTCCTGTAACTGGTTCAAGCTATTCTTGGTATCTCGATTGAGACTTGCAATGTCCTGTTTCTGCTTTTCTTTATTCGTGATATGAATAGTTCCTTCTGCCACTGCCGATTTCGTTGTACTATCAGCGTTATCTTTTACCGTAGGTGTCAGATTGGGAGTCAATCCTCTCTGGTTCAGTTTGCTGCTCTTATCATTTGGCAAATAAGATACACCCATACCGCCTGCTTTATAATCCGCTTTGTTTTCCTTATCTTCCCAGCGTAAAGTGCCAGTAGTCAGAGTATTTTTATCCTTGCTTGCAGCACTATCAATCACTCCACCTTTCAGATCGGTATTTTCTTTGACAGAGATATCAAAGCCTTCACCGCCCGCTCGGATGCCTGCCTGATTGATGACGCTTTCATAGTGACTCTTCATGTTCCCTTTGGACGCACTACCGCCATAGCTGGTTTTACCGGCTGCTGTACTAAAGCTCATACCTGCCGATATGTTTTCTTCGCTATACTCTTTCTTGGTCTGCAAACTTTCGATATTTAGATTACCGTATACATCGGCCTTCACTTTGTTTCCGCTGACCGTACTGCCGATGAGATCGGTGTCTTTTCCGCTCTTCATGGTCAGTGTATCATTTGCATTCACGGTACTTGCTTTATAGCTGGTAGTGCTGCCGTTTTCTTTGCCTTTACCAGCATAGAATTTACCATCTACAGAAACTACTGAACCGCCAGAAAGACTGACGCCAAGACTACCGCCTTTGCTGCTTTGGCTACTCTTCTGGGTTTCTTTTTCTTCTGTAGCCCAAATATGTATATCGTTATCAGCTTCTAAGTGGATATGGTTGCCTACGATATCAGAGCCTTTGACATTCAAATCTTTTTTTGTCTTAATAGTCACGTCTTGTCCTGCCTGCAATGAACTGCCTTGCGCTTCTGTCATAGTGCTATGGCTTTCTGACTTACTGGAGCTGCTAGTGATACCGATAGAAACCGTAGGAGAAAAATTCCCCTTGGCCGCAGCTTTTAATGCATCTCCATTTTTCTTTATCTTTTCTGCTGTCTCATACCCATAGAGAGCTTTCAGACGATGATCGGAAACTTCTGTCATCCGTGTAGCCGGCGCTGCCACCGACTCTATAGCTTCAATACCAGCACCGCCTACAGAGACAGAGAGCCCGCTCTTCTTGTATTCGTGCTTTTCCTCGCTGTGATAGATATTGTCTTTGCTTGAAATATTTACGTTTTCGCCGGTCATTGAAATATCTTTCCCCGCGATAATATCCGATGCATTCACATGGATGTCTTTATCAGAAGTAATAGTAACGTTACCAGAGATACTGCCAACAGTAGAGCCTTTCTGCAGAAGGTCAGCATCGCTATACTGATCTTTCCGTTTCTCCGTCCCGATGGTAAAGCCGAGTCCGCCACTCTCGATGCTGACAGTGCGCCCGGCAGACACGGTGCTTTCTTTACTCGCCGTGTCTTTTGCTATGCTATTCTGTCCGCCTTTTCCATAGGACGCACTTAGCCCCTGCAAACCGCCAAGGAGCATCATTGATTACTATCATTAGCTGTCAAAGCCCCATTTTTTGAAATATATCATTTACATCAATCATCATGCTCCATCGTTCTTCCCCTGTCCTATGAAAAATATACCAGTTCATATTACCTTTTTGCAAATGAATGTGCTGCTCGCGTTGATTGCGCCATGAATTATTCTCTTTGATTTTCCACCCATTGTTTCGGGCATAATTTGTCCAAAAATCAATACCATCTTTAGTTGGGAGTCCTCGATAAAACCTTTCCGCCTCTAAATACTTCACAACCCACCTTTTTTTAATTTTCACACCTTCTTTATACTTCATTGAAGGATCCGGTATGGACTGATAAACATCTATCATTAAATCAACGTTTGACATTATATATTTTCTATCTATATATTTTTCTCCCCAATAGAAGCCTGCCCACAAGAGAATAATAATAACAGTTATACAAATAGAAGCGATGGTACTCTTTGCATCAGTTTTCACAGTCATTTTAATACCTCATACCATTACAAATTTTTTATATTGCAAATGTATTCAGTATCTACAAATACTCCAGATGCAGACAGCCCCGAACTTGCACCTATACCAATTTCTCTATCTCCATATTGTGTACCCACGGTAACTGTACAAGAAAGTGGACCAATGCTAAAACTCCCTGATCCACTAATCCCGCTAATTGCACGTATAAATTGATCTGGTCCCCAGCTTGAAGTATCTGCTTTAAATTTCCCTGTTGAAACTCCTGCACTAGTACCAAATACCATACCTGCCCCTGCAGAATAATATACATTCCCCATACGATCCATGATGAATCCTCCAGAAACGCCAAGTGTCGCACCAATACTTCCATTCAGTGTGACAAAGTCTTCATCGCCGAAGTTATAAGCAGTGAGTCCCTGGTACTTCGCCAAACGCAAAGCCTCTACTGCAACAATATGTCCGTAATCCTGCTCCTGCAGTTTGCGTTCTTCAGCTGTGCCATTAATAATAGCTTGCTCAAGTTCTTCTGAGTATTCTGCATTATCCAACAAATGACTTTTGGCTATAAACTGATCCTGATCATAATCAAGCTGCTCATAATACTGACGAATGCTTTCTGCTGCATTTTCATCACCACGCGCTTCCGCTTCTGCAATCAGTTCATTGCGTTTATCCTGCTGCTCATGACTTAGCCAATTAAACTTCGTTCCATTCCATGCCACTGCTTCACCTGTCTTACCATCGTTGAGTGCTTTCCCCACAGCATATCCTATAACACTTCCCGCATCCTCCCGCAGCTCTGGATAGTCTTTGAGAAGCTTGTCGAGCACAGGCTGCAGACGTTCGGTGGCCGCTCCCGCAGCACCTCCGGCGAGCGCACTGTTCCCTGACATTTGAGCTGTCAGCGCCCCCAGCAAGCCGTGAAGCAGCGTCCTTCTGTAGTCATCTTCGGCCCAGTTCTTTTCTTTGGCAATGTCTCCGATCTTCTCTGCGCCCAGCTTGGCAAATTCACTGACAAGCTCTCTCCGTTCCTGTATTTTCTTTTTGTCGAAGATCTTTTCCAGCTGATGCAGGCTGGTTTCCGTATCTCGGTTCAGCGTGGAAATATCCTGCTTCTGATGAGCCTGGTCAGTGATTGAAACAGCGCCATCGATTAGTGCTGACTGTGTGATCGTTTCAGCCTGTCCTTTGGCAGGCTGTGCATGAATGGGGCTGTTATGCATATGAATACCGCCTGTGGTTTTCTCTCCCTGCTTTGTCTGGATGGTCTTTGTGGGTGTCCAGTCAGCTCCATATAGTCTTCCGTTGGTAGCCATAGAATACCCTGCTTTGTTTTGTACATCCGACCAAGACAGTGTGCCTGTCGTGAGGCTGTTCTTTTCTTTAGCGGCAGTGCTGTCAATAAGTCCGCCGGTCAGGTTTGTGTTGCCCTTTACGGTGATATCATATCCGTTTGCACCAGCGTGAATACCGGCCTGTTCTGTCACACTTTCATACTGGGAATCTGTATTTTCTTCAGACTTGCCTGTCATCCATTTGCCATGGTGAGCAGTAGCACGAGAGGTACCTGTGCTGAAGCTGCTGCCAGTGTTATGACTCTGCGATCGATAAGTATCTGTATCCTGCAAACTCTCGATGGAAAGATTTCCACCAGCTTGAACGCTAACTTGTCCCGCAGAAACGCGGCTTCCGCGAAGGGCTGTATCTTTGCCGCTTTCCATGGAAATTTTCTCTTCGGCAGTCAGCTGGCTGCCGGTATGCGTAGTTATGATTTCCGCTTCTGTGCCAGTGCTTTTGCTGTTTTCCGCAAATACACTATTTCCTGTAGGCATGAAATTCATCCCCAACTGGCTGCTTTTACTGCTGTGCACGATGTCCGTGGTACTCCTGTCCTCTGCGGCATCGAGCATGATGCCGCCACCTGCATGGAAGAAAATCGTATGACTGGAAGCCTGAGAACCTTTCATGGAAATATCCGATTTGGCCTGCACCTTCACATTCTCGTTTGCGATAAGTATACTTGCCATGGCTTCTGTGGATTTGGCATGGTTTTCCGCTTTAAAAGAGCTGGAGCCGATTCCCACGCTGACACCGGGCATTCCTTTCCCTGACAGAGCTTTCAAGACATCTTTCCCTTTTGCTATTGTCTGGTAGACTTCTGCGCCATAAAGTGCTTTCAGTTGTTTATCTCTAGCGCTGGATGCCTTTTGAGCATAAGCCAGAGCATCACTCAGAACTGCTACTGCTCCACCCGTAGCAGAGACAGTGAGCCCGCTCTTTTTATACTCGTGCTTTTCTTCGCTATGATACACATTGTCTTTGCTGGAAATCTGTACATTCTCGCCTGTGATAGAAATGTCCTTCCCTGCGAGTACGGCTGATGCGCCGATTTCCGTCTTGTTGCCTGATTCGATCGACACATTCCCACTGACGCTTCCCACGGTCGACGACTTCTGAAGAAGGTCAGCATCGCTATACTGATCTTTCCGTTTCTCCGTCCCGATGGTGAAGCCGAGTCCGCCACCCGAGAGCAGACCACTCTTCTTGACCTGCTTGGCGTAGTCATGCTGTTCGTACTCTTCTGCGCTGGAAATGGAAGTATCTTTGCCGGAAGAAATCGCTACGTCATGTGTGCCGATGACTTGGGATCCAGTCATATTCGTATTCCCGCCCGCGGTGATCTGCACGGCATCTCCCGAAAGGGTCGAGGCTGTCACGGTCTTGCTTTCGTCACGGCTCTTGATCGTTGTGGTCTTGCTGGAGAGGAGACCTCGTTCCTTGTATTTCAGGCCATAGTCGTCCCTAGACTCATTATAGCCATTTTCTAGGTTCACGTCACCCTTGGCGGCAACCGTTATTTGACCGTTTTCTGAAAGTACCGTCGTATTTCTGGCACTCAAATTCTCACCCGCCGCGAGGGTGATGGTTTTCCCGGCTGCGAGTGTGTTTGCCGTCTCTGTTTTTCTATAGGTGCGGATGTAATTGTCGCTGTTCTCCGTCATGTCTTTCCTGGCTTCGAGACTATCCGTTACGGATACAACCCTTGCTCTTTTAACTCCTCAATCCTAGGTTGTGCCTTTCCCTTTAAGTGTGCATATGCATTTTGTTCTTCTACCGTTAAGTCGGACTCATCCTTGACTACGGTAAACTGGTTCCCATAGGCATTATACTTCGCAATCATCTCATCCAATTCCTGTGCATCCTTAGAAGGCATATTTTGATTTCGTAACAACTTGATATGAAACGGATCTGCTTGAATTACCCAAAAGCCATTTCGACCATATACATAAAACATCTTATACTGATAAAACCATCCCATTTCGACTTCATAGTCATATACATTCTCATCAAGGCTTGTTAATCTAAACCCAGATACATCCGGCTGTTGTATTTCTGGTTGTGTATCTCTTAATACCCATTTATTGCTCCCTTGCGGTATTGAAAATATTACACTTCTCAGATTTTTCCCAAATGCTACTACTGTATTGTCGCATGAACCATTAGGATATTTAAAATCAATGAGCATTCGTATTGCGCCAAAGAAAACATGATATGCCACCCAAAATATTATGAACGTTATGACTATTTTTTTTGAAGGCAATTTTTTCATTTTTCGTTTCCTCCATGAACATGTCCAGTATATGAACTCGACTTATTTATCTTTTAGGAAATAGTGCTATCGCAGAAAATAATATAGAAAAAACATATAATAAATCACATTGAAACAATTCTGCTATCACTAATATTATCCCTGCAATTAATAATAACTTCCAGCCCAAATACATTTCTATATTCTCCAAAAGCATCTTTCTAATCTAACACTCTATTATCTAACCATTTGTCAAAGTCTTCATCACTCTTAGATGCATTTTCTTTTTTGTAGTCTACATCTAATAAATGTAAGGTTACAATCCCCGTAGCAAGCATTTTAGCTGATCCAAGTTTCTTTATAAATTTTATTCCTTATTACTCATTCTAGCACTAACAATGAGTATTGGGAAAGCCTTATGAGCACCTTTCCTTTATAGCAAAAGGTGGTTTCACATGATTTGGGCAGATTTTTAACTCTATAATGATCCCAGAGATCCAGGCCAGCCCCTTGGCTTTTAAGCGTGGATTTGGAGCATAATTAGCTTAAACAGGAGATCACCATCATGCCAATTTCATTCACAGAGCGGCAGAAGGACTTTGATCAGCACAGTGCCTTTGTCTAATCTTCTAACTGCTAAGGAATCACGAATACAAAAAGGCGATGTGAACTAACGATCATCTCATTTTCCCGTTCCATCTGCCGCGAGGGACTTGCAGCTCTCATAGGAGTGACCGGGAAACCTTATCCCAGCTGTCTTTCATGCCATAGTCACCCTATCCGCCCCTGCGGGGCACCTTCCCCTAGAGGGGA